>Ga0208031_1000020_pt1 | contig 116843 bp, 120 predicted proteins | sample MalvirAntarct_38_FD_184252 | JGI IMG/M metagenome (GOLD analysis project Ga0208031, IMG submission 184252) | Marine viral communities from the Global Malaspina Expedition - Malaspina viral metaG Antarct_38 (SPAdes) (version 2) | ecosystem: Environmental > Aquatic > Marine > Oceanic | place...
TCGAATTAGAGGGGGAAAGCTACCGGCGACAGCAACAGCTTAAGCAGGCTGGAAAGAGTAAAAAGTAAGACCACCCAACCGGCCATCATAGTTGTCGCGAACCGGACAAGATAGTTGACGCCAGACAGGATAGGTATGTGTCTCTCTCTTAGATTGACACGAAGACAGCCAATTATTGAGCCACTGGAGCCGTCGATAATCGCGTTTTTTAAAGCGAGCGCGCCCGAGAGCCTGATAGGGAGGAGAACCGCAGGTCGAGCACACCGGATTTTTCCGTGAGAGGGGACGCTCCCAGCTGTGACCGCAATCCGGGCAACGGTTTAGGAAAGCGATGTGATGAACGGGACAGAGCGTTAGGCTACGCAGGCCATACACAGCTGGGTGAAATAGAGATTTTGCGCAAAGTACACAGTGCCGATCATAATGGACCTGGTTGTCCGGAAACAGATACGATTCAAAACTGTCGACGACCTTGTCTGGATCGGTCCGCTTAACCAGCGCTGAACATTCCAACAAGCTAAGGTTCGGATTGGCAACCATCAATCGTCGCGCCCGAGCATAGGTGCTCTCAAGAGGATGGGCTAGGGCTAGACCCATATTTACAGTGGGGCTCTTACCAGCCGCTTTCATTTTGCTGGAGTCCATTATCGAACAGACCTCACTGGGAGAGCTTTAACAAAATCGTCTGCCACGTGGGTCAGCAACACTGCCTCGCGTAACAACTCATCATCAATGTCCTGCCAGCCATAATTTGGCAGAAGGTCTGTTACTAGAACGTTCAGCGTTCCAACCGCATATTCCAGCCCCCATGACTCCAATTCAAAATCGTTTGCGATCTGTGCATAAACTCTCCACAGGTCTTTAGAAAGACTCGCCAGACGCCAACCAGAATTGACTGCCTTGGGTAGGAAAGCTGCGCAATAGGTAGGACCGTTTTTGGGGTAGCGCAGGGCGTCGTACTGCTTCATCAGGACAGCTAGTTCGTCCCGATTGCAGATACCAGAATATTCAACGAACCGTTTAAAAAAGCGGCCTCGGATCCGTTTATACTCATTCCCAGTCATCGAATCCAAGAGTTTTAGTGCTTCTGCTTTATTACCGATAAATACGGTCATCATTGTCCGGTGAAGCTGATCCAGTCGATTGAACAGCTCGGCAAATGCATTAAACTGGCGGGGCGTCATGTGATCGAACTCGTCAACAATTAAGACTGCGGTTCGAACGCCCGCCTCGACTTGAACATCACAAACGTGTGTTAGGAATTGCTCCGAAAGACGATCTGCGGTTGCGCGCCCGGTGATAGGAAGTTGCTGGTCGATACAAGCCCTGCGCGGAATCTCCGCGATGGTCTTGTTATCACGATCAACGATCGACATGTAAAAAATGGGCACCGATCGACCATCCCGCAATTCCAAGTGGTCGGTGAGGGATCGGGCCGCCCAACTTTTACCAATTCGGGGCGCACCGACGATAAAGCCACCTGTGGCACCACTCCAAAGCCATTCCGTCAGGGTCTCCACTAATTTCTGGAACGCGGGTGTCTCAAATTGCACCGCTTTTAGTTCCAGAAGGGGGTGGCCTGACAATGGAGAGTCTGAGTCAACTTTCATCGGGGAACTCCCGGATTGAGGCTGGGTGACCAGTAACGCCGAGCGCCTTTCATTATCTTGGGACTTGAATTTGCGCGTTTCTGGGCAGGCTGTTCGGCCTCTTCCTCACACGGATTGGCTGCTGGCTTCGGCCATAAGGACGTTGGTAAGCCAAAACCACCAATAAATTCCTGATATGTTCTGAGATACTTAGCCACATCGTTGGGACTAGAAAGTCGCTCGCTCAGTTGGCGAAGGTATTCGGTAAGCGGATCAAGACTCTTACGACTGAGCTGTCGCTGAATTTTGCTTAGATACTTGCGGGTGGCAATACCATGCGAGTGGCTTTTCCAAGTACTGGGACAATGAAGGGTTCCCAGACTCTGCCCGTCGAGACTAAACGCTTCTAGTTGGCGAATGTCCCGGCGATCGTATCTAACCTGCACCGACGGTCGCGAACCGGTGACAGTAAGCAAACCGGGGCCCTTGTACCTCAGATATTCAAAGTTTATGTAGGGCCTGCGCTTGGGCGCGGAGAGATCATGAACACGGACCTTCCGGGTTACGAAAAACGGGTTCCACTCAGATCGTCGATCGTCATCCACGTCTACGATGTACGCCTGCTGCGATTGGTGGCGTAGTGCTTCAAGTGGCGTGGCACTACCAAGATGGGGGCGGGGCCGATTATTGGCCTCCGCAAGCGTGATATAGAGAGCCTCTTCGAAGGATGAGAGCGGCATCATCGGGACCCCTTTGCGATTCTTGGCAGACTCGCGCTTAGGATCCGTCACATGCGAGCCAGTAGTTGACGCAATCCGATGACTGAGACCCTGATTTATTCTGTTGAAGCTGATTTCAATAGAATTTCGGACAGTGGGACTTTGCGGCCGACCAAAGCTGACCGTTGCCCCAAGTTCGGTGGTGATAAACGATTCAACACTATAGGCATGATGCATCCATGCATTATCAAGTGCTATCTCCCGAGGTAATGGCAGCGGCAAGCTTGAATCTGAACCAGGGAAGCCTGCCCCAGCAGGAAGTTCAAGCCCCGATGTCGCTATTTTGCGTTCGGGAAAGCGGCTTACACATTGATTTAGCAAAGCAAGTAGATCGTCTTGCTGCGGATTAGGAGTTAACGCCAACTGAAAAGCCAGTATGCAGTCTGTGGCCTTGTCGATAGCGGTCATCAGAGCCAATCGCGGTAACCGCAACGCCGGAAGTCTTTCCCCAAATTCAAGTTCGAGGCCAACTGTAGATTGCTGACAATCGATGATTTGTTCGTCAATTTCGATACGGTCGTAGAGCCAGCGGTCGCCTAAAAATATAGGCGATCCTGTGAAAGCCCGTCTTCGTGCCTTGCGTGCTTGGCACAGGTAAGCCCAACGCCAATGCAAATCCCGCCGCACTGATTCGTAAGCGATAGAAGTTGTCGTGTATGGATAAGCTCCTAACGGCCAGTTCGCTCGCGCCAGTAGGTTTTTAAACAAGTTATGGTAAGACGTGGGTGAGGGCACTTCGGCCCAAGGTTTGTCCTTCAGTCGATCCAGTAGCATCTGGTCCATTCCGCTACGCAATCCCGGAACCTCTTGGAGTAGTTGCGCAAAGCAACCCCTAGCTCGCTTGTTGGATTCGCCACACGAGATCACGGCATTGGGCACAAGACCTTTGAAAAGAGCGGGCTCTGTCTCAGCCGCCCCTCCAAGACAACGATTCATTAGCTGTGTAACGCGCCCAGCACTCAAACCTTCGTCTTTCCCGACTGACACCAAGGCCTCGCCAGCCATTACTTTGTTCACGACTCGCAAGTTGCGGAGATAATATTTGCGTCTTGTCTTGAATATCTGAGATGGATCGAGTGGAGACGGCCAAGCGGACACGTCGCGCAACCGTGGATGCTGCTCTAGCCGCGCTCGCCACGTCATGGGCATGGTCGTAACTCCATTGAGAAGTTCAAGCGGTGTTCCGTGAGGTTCGCGGTCAACTTGCCTTGATGCAGCAACCGAAGAAGAGCGATCTCCTTAGCCCTTGATGAGAGCCGATCCTGCCGCATCACGTGATCGCCAAACTGGAGACTACCTTTTTTAAACGCGTCCTCCAGGAGTTCGAGTTCCCATCTGCTGGTATCCATATCTCGATGGCACACCAGCATCTGAACGATCATCTGCCAGTTCCAGGCCTCTACCTGACGTATCAGTACCGCTTCGTTCGGGATTACAAAAAATCGCATATCGTGGAGCCTGAAAAACGCCACCAGTGCCTGACGTCGTGATTCATCGAATTCAGCTTTGGGTCGAAGCTCCACGACGTCTACCTGACCATTGCGTACAACGTAACAGTCGGGCGTGTAGCGGCGTTTGCCAATCATCAGTCGAAAAGGCTGCGGCACGTACCGAGTAACGGAAGAATCAGCTTCCAGGAGAAGGGCATGGTAGTACTCGGAAACCGAGTGAAACTCCGACGGCCCAGAGTGCTTCAGCAGTTGTACAACCCGAAAATCAGTCGCAGTTCGAAAATTTCGGTTAGTCGTGCACTGGCAGGGGGTCAGTGAGGCTGCTGAAACACTTTGCTCCTGGTAAGGATTATCGGGGAGTATCATAAACACCTCTTGAAATATCGAGGAATCTGCTCCTGGCATTCGCTGCGCTGTGATGTTCCAGCTAAAATCTTCATGATGTTTTCCAGAAATCGTTTCTGTTTTTATAATTTATTTCTCAAGAGTTGTGAAACAACGGATTCAAAAATCACAACGAGACATGTAATGTATTTTTTCGATTAAATAAAATGCCAATTCCTTTAAAATAAAAATTTTTTTAAAATTAAAAAAATAGTTTAAGTAAATATTGTCAAACATTATTTTTAAGATTGATCGTAGTAATCTGATATTTTTGTGATTCTTGTTTCGCGTGAGACTATTACTATATAATTGACATTTAATTATTGTTATTGACATATGCGCCAACTTGGGTGATTTTACATATACCTAAATTGCTAATTTATGGCTTTCTTATAACGAAAAGATTGCGACGTTAACGGCTTGATCAAAAAATAATCTACTTATGCTCAGAGGGCAGCACTGGAATCGGGTCGTTTTAAACCTGGATAAACCAAGGCTTGGGTGCGCTGCTCGATGTAAGTCCAGGCTACTACATGGTCTGCCGGTGTGGTTTATGAGCCCGCTACTCGTTCACACATCAACGTGTGGAGTCGCCGAATGCGCTTATGTTAGATGTAGCGCATTTCTGAAGGAAGAGATTGCTTTGTAGATATTGATTTACATGCATTAGTGCCTTGTTTGAGGGTCTTTTGTTCAATAGGGGGGGAGTGTAGCTTGATTTGGGACATGAAAAAAACGGGTTCCTCTGTGCCCCGATGCCGTAGAGTTCACTGGCTTCAAGAAAGAAAACTGAAGCTAAGCGTCTACTAATAAGGCCCTGCGAGGAAAATATCGAGGATATTAAAGCGTTATCGCTCACGAAAGATGCGATAACGGCCCAAAAATGCCATAGTTCTCATAGCTGAATAGTTACAACAGAATCCCGGAGTAGATACGTTTGGAGCTGACAAAGGACGTCGCGTACAAGGCAATCGCGGAATTTTTCTCAGTTGAGAAACCGTTCGTTCTATTTGGAACAGGTACCTCTTGTGCGCTGGACCTTTCATTTGGGATGCCTGCCCTGGAAGCGCATTTGCGAACTGAGCTTTCAACAGGTCTGAACAGCGACCAAGCTGCTCAGTGGCAGCACGTCACCGATGCCCTTGACGATCGAACCCATGACTTCGAGTCGGCGATGGATTTTATTAAAGATGAAGACCTGACCAATAGAATTGTAGAAACCACAGCGAAATTTGTGGCCCATTACGATTCAAAATATGCCTATCAAATAATCTCTGGAGCTATTGAATGGCCGGCAGGCCGATTAATTAAAAAGCTCGTTGAAACCTTGCCAGAAACGGATCGCCAACTACATCTGGCGACACCCAATTACGACCTACTTGCTGAGTATTCATTGGTCAGAGACTCTATCCCCTATTTGACGGGTTTTTCTGGCGGCTTTTGCCGACAGTTTGATTGGACTGAAGCAAAAAAAGCGGTCCGGTTCACTGGTAAAAGTCTCGCAAAGACCAAGCAGCCGCCAAGGCTTATTGAGAAAAAGCATATTCGTCTGCATAAGCCCCATGGTTCATTAAACACCTTCGATATCGAGAGTCGGATGGTCGAGTGTGACGCTTGGATAGTCAACAAACCGGATGGTGTAACAAGGGCGATGATTACCCCGGGAACGGCAAAGTATCAGCGACTACATCAGGACCGCTCAAGGCTGGCAGAGTATGATCGAGCAGTTTCAGATCACTCCAGTTTTCTGTTCCTGGGTTTCGGATTCAATGACTCGCAGCTAGTCAACAATACGTTCCGGCACAAACTAGAACAAAATCAGTGCCCAGGGCTTGTAATCACAAGAGATTTTAGCCCGCAAATAGGTCGCTGGTTAAATTCCTGCCCCAACATGTGGGTCGTGTGTAAGCAGGAAACAAGTGACTACACCAGGGTATTCAATTCAAAGTTCGATGATTGGCTACTGATCAACGACAAGGAACTGTGGCGATTCGATCGTTTCACGCTGGAGTTTTTAGGAGGGTAATTTATGGCTCTGTTTGAGTTTAATGATGACAGCTACACCCTGGGTAACATTCGGGAGGTCGACACCAGAAAAATCACCGTGCTTGTGAACAGCGATAAAGATCTTCGAAAAGCACGAGTAGGACAGCTGATCGCTGTTCAGCTAAGCGGTGCGTCGGAATCTTGGTTAATTGGAATGATCGACAAGGTTATCAAAGCTGTTGTCGCACAAACACCGCTCCAAGAAACAGAGGAGGGGGAGTTAGAAGATTTAGAACCCATGGGTGATACAGTTGTTAACACAGTCAAAATCACTCTCATGGGTGCCGCCAAATGGAACGCTCTCGATCAGAGGTTCACTTTTTCACGCTCGCTTGACCATGTCCCAGAGATCGACTCCGTTTGTTATGTTCTCAAAGATGCGCACCTGGAAGATTTCATGCGCGTCATATCAGAATCCGGTGATGATGAGCACTCTCTAGAGTTGGGCGTCTACAAACTCAATGAGAGCGCCAAAGCTTATGTCGATGGCAACAAACTTTTTCAACGCCATGCGGCTTTGCTTGGCAGCACAGGGTCTGGCAAATCCTGGACCGTTGCCTCCATCCTTGAACGAAGCGCGACGCTCCCTTCATCCAATCTCGTAGTATTTGACCTCCACGGCGAATACAAAGAGCTTGGCTACGCACGTCAGTTGCGTATTCCAGGACCTGATGAGGTCGATGCCGACGATGATTCTCTCCTCTTTCTCCCTTATTGGCTTCTGAACTCCGAGGAAATTCAATCTCTATTCGTCGATCGTAGTGAGTTCAGTGCGCACAACCAGGTAGTCGTTGTTCAAGACTCCATAACTGACCAAAAAAAGGCATTTTTAAAATCCAACGGGCGGGACGATCTCTTAGAGTCTTTTACGCTTGATAGTCCGATCCCTTATTCGCTCGATGACGTCGTCGGCCACTTGCGTCATCTCAACGAAGAAAAGGTCCCCGGTGCAAACAATAAGCCTAAAAATGGCCCCTTTAATGGTGAGTTTTCCCGGCTACTCGTGAGAATAGCCAGCAGGTTAAATGACAGGCGGTACGGTTTTCTATTTCAAAGTCCAGATCGGTATCACCAGTATGACTCTCTTGCTTCGATAGCCGAGAAGCTCATGGGCTATGGTCAAAAAAAGCCCAGCATCAAAGTCATCGATTTTTCGGAGGTGCCGGCAGACATACTTCCTGTCATCGTCGGTCTAGTGGCTCGAATCATATATCAGGTTCAGTTTTGGACAGCTGCGGTCGATAGGCGACCTGTAGCGTTTGTCTGCGATGAAGCACATCTTTATCTCCCAAGAAAAGAGGGCAATCCTGTCGAACGCAGAGCTGTCGAAGCGTTTGAAAAAATTGCCAAAGAAGGGCGCAAATACGGAGTTGCACTCATGATAATCAGTCAACGACCGTCGGACGTTAGTGCAACGATCCTCAGCCAATGCAACAACATAATATCACTAAGGCTTACCAACGCTGATGATCAAGCTACTGTACGTAAGCTGCTGCCAGAGAGTCTCGAAAGTCTTTTGGAAGCACTCCCGATTATGGATGTCGGTGAAGCGATGGTTGTAGGAGACTCCGTTCTTTTACCCAGTCGTATCAAGATTGAGCCACCCAAAGAAAAGCCTTTGAGTGCGACCATCGATTTTTGGTCCCGCTGGCAAGAGGACAAGACGAATCCGGATTTTTCGATCGCCGTCGAGAATATGCGCCGACAGAGTAGGGCGAAGCAACAATCTTAAGTCGAATATTTCCGAGAACGGATAATGCAGATGACTCCCGAAGATGATGAGCTTACCGACGACGATGAAAAGTGGGTCTGTTTCCACTGTATCGATGAGCCGTGCCTGAGTTCCCAAATCCAAATATGCCCCTCGCATTCGTGTAGTTATTGCGGAAAATTTGCACCTGCATGGACACTGCAAGCGGTTGCAGAAGCGATTTTTTTGGTTGTAGAGGAACACTTTCGTCAAGTCTCGTGGGATTCATCACCATTCAATCAAGAAATAGGCAGCGAGGTTGCCTGGGTCATAGGGTCTACAGCCGAAATATCCGATGACGCCCTGATTGAGGACGTCCGTGAGTTGTGCGAGGAAATGGCGACTTCGGAGATGGAATATTATGAGATTCCTGATCCGGCACCTTACTCACGGGGGTCCGAATATATTGAAACGCCCACTGACACTTATTCTTGGAGTTCAAAATGGCGAGATTTTCAGACCATATTGAAAGAACAAAGTAGGTTTTTCAATCAGGAAGCGAGGAGCATACTCGAAGAGATCTTTGCCGATATCGACACCTTGGTTTCAAAAGAAGGTGAGCCTGTCCTAACTCACGCTGGTCCTAATACAAGTATTCCAGAGCTTTTCCGGGCTCGTAATTTCTATGATATCGATGAACTTGCACGAGCTTTGGGTACGCCTGACGAAGATCTGGGGCCACCCCCATCCAAATATGCTTCTGCGGGTCGAATGAATGCACAAGGTATATCTGCATTCTATGGCTCTGATTCACCGAAAGTTTGCCTCGCTGAAGTACGTCCGCCAGTGGGGAGCTGGGTTGCAATAGCCGCCTTTGAATTGATACGACCGCTAAATCTATTAAACCTGCCTCTTCTTCAACAACTTGAATATCCAGAGGGAAGCCTTTTCGAGCCAGGTTATTCGAATAAGCTGGCGAGATTTGAGTTTTTGCGCGCTTTGACTGACGTAATCGCACGACCTGTAATGCCACAGGACGAGAACACTGACTACCTAACGACACAAGCAGTAGCAGACTTTTTGAGCATGAACGGGAAAACGAACGTAGATGGAATAATTTTTCCCTCGGTACAAAGCCCCAGCGAAGGGCGCAATATCGTTCTTTTCCACAAATCATCGCTTGTAGAGAAAAGAAAACTGCCCAAAGGCACAGACATTTACTGCCAGTCCAGGAGTTTTGAAGATGATCAGTGGATAACAGAGTTCCATGTTTTTGAAGAGCTGCCAGAACAATCGAAAGATGACACCCCGAATTCAATACACTCGTTCGGTCTATTTCCCGTCCACCACGGATTTCCAACGGATCGAGTCGAAACACGCGAGCCAACTTTACGCGTGAAGATGAAAGAACTTTCGGTCCATCAGATCAAAGCCGCAAGCTTTACAGAGCAGAGATTCGATGTTGAACGAACACAAACCACCGGGAATAAAAGATTCGAGGAATTTTAACGAAGTAAGGTTCACCAGTTAATAGGTCTTTTACCCAGTGCGTCGCCAATGAGATTTTCACCTTCCAGGTAAACAGTTCACTCCGTCCCATTTTCATTTTGAGGGAAGGCTATCGCACCCTTGAATTCAGCGCCTGAGGGTTCGCGAGCAGAGAGGCGGAACGTCTCATCAGTTTTCAACTGATGCTTTTGGCAATCAAGGTAGTTTCGAGACAGGCGTAGTTCTGGTTCAGACCTATGGCCGATCAGATGTAACGGGTGGCTAGCTAGAATTTCGAGCTGAAGCGGAATAAAAAGCCTTGTTAAAAGGAAAACCTCAAAATCGTTCTGATTCATTAAGATACAGTGGTAGGCGACGAATTTAGCGGTTGCTGTGAAAATTTAGCGCTTTCTGTGACTATTCTTTAGCACTTTCTGTGGTCGTCCACGTGTATGTTACTTTCTTAACACTCTACTCTACTATACTGCGCATAATGTATATTATGTTAAATGGTGTATGTTGCTCTTTAAAGTTAGAAACAGCAGCCCCGGTCAAATTCCCCTCTCTTCCCATACGCCACCTTCTTCAAACCATTGACTCTGCAGCTACTACAGGGTTTTTGATACCCACTGACGGCGCAGATTTAATGGGAGCATTTCTGAAATGAAAACTGAACTGAAACAGGCTTATAACGTGGAACTCACCGCGGCGTGCGAAGCTGAAGAGTCGCGTAACTTTTCAAAGGCGTTCGCCCACCTTGAGCGAGCTCATATTCTGAGCCAGAAGTATGTTTGGGCGCACACAAGGACCCACATTCGCATGCTCAAACTCGGCTGGCGTACGCGTGACATGCGGGAAGTCGTTGGGCAGCTTACTCGAACGTTCGCCGCATTGTTGTTTTCTCGCATATGGGTTCCCCTTGGAAATACCGGGCGTGCGAACGTCAGTCCGTTTGCGCCGATGCCTTTGCCAGAAGATCTCGCTCGTGTGCTATATAAAGAGAGCCATCACCAGGCTGAAAGATAAAACACCGACTACGGCTAGCCGTTAATCGACGTAACCACCCACTGCCTGCAGAATCGTCTGTGAATTGTTGGGTGTTACCCAGGCCGCGATGGCATTTCGTTTCTGCCCTTTTTCGGGGAACTCTGGAAGTGTAACGGTCCAGCTTTTCTCTCCAGGTACTGTTATTAACTTCAACACCACGAAATCGTGTGTGAGTTCCCGGCCGCGGTTTTCTCCAGCTTTCACGGATGTTGTTAACCCCATACCGAGCATGGCTATATGCAACTGGCCAGCCTTCTCGCCATCAAATTCCGCCTTAAAGCGGCGTTTGTCATTAACGCTAGCCCTGAGTACCCCAACCTGTTTGGTGTCGTCTGTCCAGGTTCGTTGCCCTCGAAACCATTGGCGCCATTCTTTGTTGTTGATAACGATTCCCGGAGTATAAGACTGGCTAACGTGCCCTTCACGCACATAATTCCGCTGGCGTTCGCTGTAAGCAGCTTTTGCGAACGGATCTTTCCAGCCGATGTAATCCCAGTAGTCAACGTGGAACGCCATTGGAACGAATTTTTTGAACAGCTCAGGGCTGCTCTTCAAAGAGCTCAGCCAGCGATCAGCGGGAGGACAGCTGCTGCATCCCTCTGAGGTAAACAGCTCAACAACGTCGGTTTTACTCGTTCCACTAGTCCACTCTGCGGCGCTGGCAAACGACGGCAGTAAGAAAAGCAACGCAATAAACCATTTTGTCATGGGAACCTCTCATCGGATTAGCCATCTGTATTAATGGATCAGAGCAAGAGGTGCCGGCTTTGGTTCCTCCCCAAACATAACGTTTCTATAACACTTGGTGACGGTTCTTCGCAGGTTGTCGTTTACATAATGTTGCGAGAAACATGGCTTTGTCATGTTTGCGAGGTTTGATGACGGTATAAAATGTGGATCCTCCAACGCAGGAATTTCGGGATTTTGGACAAATGAAAGGCCAAAAGAGATGCCGGTACTTTCAGTACCTACAGCACCTAATGATTCTGATATTTGTGTCGTTTAGTCCGACGTTGCTTGGAGCGAACACCATCAAAATCAGCACCGGGCACTGGCCGCCGTACCTGAGCGAAGATCTACCTGGTGGCGGTTTTGTCTCCCAGATTATTCGTGAATCCTTTGAAAGCGAAGGTGTCGACGTAGAGTTTGCATTTCTTCCCTGGTCGCGGGCGCTGGCAATGACCAAATCGGGAAAATATCAGGCCTCGGCGATCTGGTCTTGCACCGAATCAAGAAGCCGTGACTTCCTGTTCTCTTCTCCTTTACTGCCCTATCAATACGTTTTCTATCACCGCGCTGCCGAGGCTTTTGACTGGGAAGCCCTTGTAGAGTTGAAAGGAAAGAAAGTTGGTCTGACACAGGATTACAGTTACGGCGAAACACTCAGTGATGTTATTGAGAGTGGTCTCGTCGACGCTGACGTCACCACTTCTGACGCGGCTAATTTCAAGAAGCTGCTCCTTGGTCGCATTGATTTGTTTCCCATGGACCCCGTTGTGGGTGAAGCGATGATAAGAAACCAGTTTGCTTCCCAGGCTTATCAACTGACGTTTCATCCCAAACCACTCCGGAAGGCGTTTTACCACGTGCTGTTTAACGCGGAGTCAGCCGGCCTCAGGCAGGCGTTCAATGATGGATTAGCGACGTTGCGCAACAACGGGAGGTACCAAGCCATTATTGAGAAAGCGGTCGCCGAGAACAGCACACCAGTAACTGCGCAGATACTGGAAGATAAACTGGTCAACTGGGACGCCACGGCGGCGCCCTGCTCCCCTCCTCCTGCCGAGTAATGCGAGTTTGATCGTATCGTTAGGTTCCATGCCGTTTAAGACTTGCTTATACGATGAATGCAGCTAAACTCCTATTCAGCTTGCATTTTTCATCGCTGTTTGGCTAAGAAATGTGCCATCCTTGGCAGTGTGACCGCCAGGTTTGTCAGTAGCAGGTCTCGGAGTGCAATCGTTGACTGAATCGTTTCAAATAATGCTAAGAGCAAAGTGCTGAGATTGCGCATGCAGGAACGTCTATCGCCCCTAAGCAGAGCTTTACGCCCCAAGGTGGTTTCGAGGGTGGTAGCCGCCGTTCTTTGCTATTCAACCTCTTCCATCGTTGTTGCCGCGGATGATTCCCTTTGGGACATTCCCTTGGAAGAGCTTGGTCAAATTCGTGTTGTCTCAATCGCCTCTGGAACCGAAACACCTCTCGATAAGGCCGCTGCAATCACTTCGGTCATTAATGCGGACGATATTGCAGCCATGGGCGCCACGGACTTGGACCAGGTACTTGAAACAGTGCCTGGGCTCCATGTGAATCACTCTGATCAGGCGTTCTCGCCCAAATACGTGTTTCGGGGCATTACTTCCAGCAATAACGCCCAAGCGCTTCTTCTTATCAACGGCATTCCTACAACCACCATGATGTATGGGAACCGTGGCAACGCCTGGGGCGGTATGCCCGTGAAGGCCATTGAGAGAATTGAAGTCATTCGGGGCCCAGGCTCGGCTCTTTATGGGGCCGATGCCTACTCCGGTGTCATTAATATCACTACAAAGAACCATCAATCGATCAACGACCAAACCGTCGGTGGCAGAGTTGGCAGCTTTGATACACAGGGAGCCTGGTTGGAGTCGGGCCACCAAATCGGCGATATGGGGCTCAGCCTGGTACTGGAATATCAAACGACGGATGGTTGGGATGAAACTATAGAACGTGATGCGCAGACCAACTTCGACGAAACGTTTGGTACGTCAGCGTCGTTGGCCCCCGGCCCAGTCAATACAGGTGTCGACCAAGTAGATGCTCGATTCGAATTGAGCGGACAGCAATGGACTTTTCGGGCAGGCCTGCAGGACAGAGGAAATCTCGGCACCGGCCCAGGCGTTGCGCAGGCGTTGGATCCTGAAGGACAGTTCTCGTCTCGACGTGTGAATGCCGATTACAGTTATCGGTGGTCTGATCTGGCCGAAGGCCTTGATGTCGAGGCACGGGTCTCTTACTTCAATATAACGCAGGATCCGGAGAACGACATCGTTCTCTATCCACCAGGTGCGTTTAACGGAAACTTCCCTGAGGGCCTGATTGGAAGTCCCGGCTATAAAGAGAATCAGTTTAGGTTTGATCTGAACGCTATTTATCGGGGCCTCGAAAACCACCGCATACACACCGGGATTGGTACTTTGTGGGCGGATCTTTATGAAGTTACTGAACGCAAGAACTTCAACCCGGATTTCAGCCCCAAAGGCAGTGTAGTGGATGTGTCTGATGACCCAACGGAAGTCTGGATGCCTGAGGAAGACCGCACGAACTACTATGCGTTCATTCAAGATGAATGGCAGTTTGCACAAAACTGGCAATTGGTCAGCGGCATTCGTTTTGACGACTATTCTGACTTCGGCAACACGTTAAACCCAAGAGCTGCCCTGATATGGGCAACTACCGATAACATCACGACCAAGCTGCTCTATGGCCGGGCATTTCGGGCCCCATCACTGAACGAGCTATATGTCGCCAATAACCCGGTGTTCATGGGTAACGACGAGCTTGACGCAGAAACCATCGACACGTTCGAGATAGGCGTTTCTCATCAGATTACAGCCCAACTGCTCTACGGGGTTAACCTGTTCTACTATGAAATTGATGATCTTATTAACGCGGTCCCAATGTCAGGGCTCATTGCCACGCAATATAGAAATGCGGGCCAACGTACCGGGCACGGTGGCGAACTCGAGTTGACGTATCAGGTGTACGAAGACCTGTCATTGCAAGCGAACTACGCTTATCAAACGGCAAAAGACGAAGGCACCGGGCAATCGGTTGGCGAAGCCCCTAATCATCAGATTTACACCCGAGTTGACTGGACGGTATCACCACAATGGTTGCTGAGCTCACAGGTAAACTGGGTGGGCAAGCAAAAAAGGGCCGCTGGCGACCAAAGAGAGCCCGTATCGGACTACACCACCGTCGATATGACCCTTCGTACCCGGGGGCTATGGCAAGGGCTGGATCTTTCACTATCCGTTCGTAACGTTTTCGACGAGGACGTGAGAGACCCCAGCCCGTTTGCTGACCCTGCCCCACCCATTCCAAATGACTTCCCCATGCCGGGGCGCACTGTAGTCGGTGAACTCTCCTATAGCTTTTAGCCGGGCACTGACTGCCTAACCTTCCCAGTCCCTTTTTTCCCTGCCATGGTAAACGATACTTTCACAGCGGATCGGGAAGAAGCTACCTTCGCGGCGACTTTTGGTATCCCGGAAACACGGAGCCATTCCCGCTACGAAGCAAGGGGTTAGGATAAGTTGGTACTCCTCGCAACTAAACCCCATGTCAGCAGCTAACGCCGCGTGCACAGCTGCCACATTCATCGAGTATCCGTACGTCGTGTTCAAGTGTTCGTAGACCGAAAACGCCATCTTGAGGTAGCGTCCCTCAGAGAAGCCGTACTCTTTTGCTTTATCCAATGTGAACGCAATGCGTTCATCTGTTGTCGCGAGCGGACGCCCATAACCATAAAGAATTCGCCCTAAGGATTTTTCGTGGTCAACGAAGTCCTCCAACACTCCTCCCTCATCGCACCATTTACCTGCTCTGTAGAAGAAATCAAGGGCTCTAACCTCTGGCCGACGGCCGTATATAGAGGCTTCCGAAATACTTAATCCCGCCATGAGACCCAAAGACGGTGTTGTTCGAACGGAGCCTGCCAAAGCCGCAACGTGATTGGGCCAGATAGATGGATCCGGATAGCTGGTGCCAACCCAATAGGAGTTGAGCATCTTAGCGACATTTTCTCCTGGGTCTTTCCCAAGAATGCAGTACAGGTATAGATGCAGCCATTCCAGATGATCCAGTTCATGGTGGAGATCCTTACCATGCATAACCACACGTTCTGTCAGAAAGGCTTTTCCGATACGGGTCAACCAGTGACTTTCTGTTTCAAGTAGCTGCTCATGGTTCATCGTCCGCCCTCCTCGTCTCGCTGTTTAAACGGCCCTGGATCATCTTCCAGTTCAATGGCGGAGCTATAAAATGGGAATTTCTTCCATCCCATTTTACGTTGTTCCAACGCATGGACCGCTGCACCGGGCAGCCTGAGCATGAGATAAAGCATGCTACCCTGGTCGCGATCCAGACCAAGATCAACGAACGCCGCCGCCGCAACAGATGTTATGGATATCGGGCATCCGAAGAACTCCTCCAAGGCCCCGCGTTGGTTTTGCAGCCAGCGCAACGCTCCGTCTTTCGGCGCGAACTGCACCAAAAGTTCCAGCGACTGCAGGAGCGTGGTTGGAATCTGATCACCGTTAGGATCAAACCCTGGAGGATGTTCTATCGCGGGCCATATGTCAGCTCTTTCATCTTCCTCTGGGGCCTGCAGCCTTGATTTCCAGCGATCCACGTCCTGACCACATTCTTCCCATAAGCGGATACAGATCTCCAATTCCTGGGAACCGCCATACAGACCGGACCCAACAGCAAGTGCTGACATAAGTGCGGAGCTATGGTTAGTGGCAGCCACGCCGCCGTTCATAGCCGCACGAATGCTTGCTTCCTTGGGGCCCTGGTTGGCAAGAATCAGGGCAAGCTTCTCAAGTAGCACAGCTTCATCCGGCCGGGGCCGTTCACCCTTGAACATCAATAGTAAATACTCGAACCAACCAGCCTTGGCGATCACCTGGCCATACACATCATAGCCATGACAGTAGCTGGCCTTAGCGGCAAACGGGTTGGACTCTTCCGGCTCTTCAAACCAGAAATCAGAGTGATAGACGTAATCTGAGGGCACGCGATTTCCCCTAAGTTAATTGTCGTTGGGTATCGAGCCGGTTAACACCTTCATTCTCGATCCTAATGGAGGTACCTGATCACCATCGACGATGATATCCAGAAGGCAAGGGCCGGGACGTGACAGAATTTCGGGTATGTCCAGGTCTATCAACTGCTCCATGGTCTGTACTGTGTGAGACTCAACACCCAATGCTTTGGCCATCATGGCAAAATCCACACTTGGTAGTTGCGTGGCGACCCGTTCCCCTCCGCTCAATTTCTGTCCATGATTGACCATGCCTAATGAAGCATCGTTCAGAACGAGCATCAATACATTCAGGTTTTCCTGGAGCGCAATCGTCAATTCCTGACCTGACATCAGATAGCTGCCGTCTCCCGTAAAACAAACAACCGGCTTGTCCCGGTTGGCTGCGGCCATCCCGATAGAACTACCGATCGCCCAGCCCATTGCAGCAAACCCCAACCCGATATTGAACAGATTCCTTTCAGCTGGCATGCCTTTCGGGCGCCGAACATTCCAGTAATGAATCCCCCACAGGAAGCTGTTTCCGGTATCCATAAGGACTCGGGAATCCCGGGGGCATATCGTACTCATGAAATTCATCAGTGCCTGGGCTTTAATGCGCCCCGATCTTTCAAGACAAACCTCAGGTTCATCAAAACGGGTATTTTCCGGCAAGGGAGCATCGCTGGTAACTGGCTGTCTGGACTCTCCAGTAGCATCACCAATCAATTTCTCCGCGATCGCTCCAAATACGAGTTTCGGGGAGCCCAGAACTACCAACCTCGCCATTGTTGAACGGCTGAGATGTGAAGGGTTGCTGGAAATATGAATCAGGCGGTCCGACAGTATGGTGGTCGGGTCCCATCCACACGTGGATACTTCATCGAGGGCTGTGCCGATGGCTACGACACGATCCGCATTCTCCACTTTTAACGCGTCGGTCGCGCTATTGTGGCCGGCGAAACCGAATACGCCCCTGTAGAGTGGATGAAAGCTATCTACGAGCCCTTTTCCTCGCGGCGTGGTAACGAGTAGCCAATTACGTGATTCCGCCAACGCTACCAATATATCATTTGCCCCCGTAGCGCCCTCACCCAACACCAGCGTGACCTTATCGGTGCACTCTAAATCGTCCAGCAGCGCCTGGAGGGACGCCTGATTGGGAGCAACTTCGTGGTTTAGAAAAGCATTGAGCGCCTGATCCTTTACGTTATCCGGAATCCGATGGCGCATTACATCCAGGGGGATCGCAAGGTGTGCCGGCCCGGGTTGATTACTCACAGCATGGCTTACAGCCTGAAGCAGTTTGGTTTCGAGTTGGGCAGGATGCGATACCAGAGTGTTGTAACGCGTACATTTGGCAAACATCTCTACTGTATGAATTCCTGTGCAAGATGTTTCCTGCAATGAACCCTGGCCAAACTTGTCCAGCCCTGTTTGCGCCGTTATGACGAGAATGGGAATGCCGTCCGCATAGGCTGATGCGACACCGGTTAACAGGTTCGTGGCACCAGGACCAGCAGTTGAACAACAGACGCCTATTTTTCCAGTCTCGCGTGCATACCCTTCTGCCATGAAGGCCGCTCCGGATTCATGACGAGCAGTAATGGTCCGAATGCCTCCCCGGCGTTCACTTCTTGCCAACGCATCATAAAATGGTTCAATGCTCCCGCCAGGAACGCCAAACACATACTCGACACCCAGACGCTCCAGGTAGCGTAATATCAAGTCACCATTTTCGAGCATTGATAATCCTTTTGGAGGTTACGTCCATTATTGAAGTGTGAACAAAGGCGGAGAGGTAGCTATTCCAGCGGTCGAGGCATGGAAATCCCATATCCCTGGGCGAAGTCGAGGCCCAGTTCAACCAGACGGGCTCTCACCTCATCGTTCTCCACGAACTCGGCAACCGTCTTGAGTCCTGCGGAGTGGCCAATCCGGTTGCACGCATCGACTATCGACAAATCGATTGGGTCGTCCAGCAGGTTGCGGACGAAACCACCATCAATTTTCAGGTAGTCCACTGGCAGGGCTTTCAGATAGGAGAACGAACTCATGCCCGCACCGAAATCATCAAGCGCGAATTTGAACCCTCTTCTTTTGGCGGAATTGATGAACCTCTGAGTCGCGTTCAGATTGGCAATGGCGGAAGTTTCAGTAATTTCAAAGCAGATACGTTCGGGAATCAGCTTGTACCGCTCCGCTAACTGGCTGATGTACAGAAACAGTTCTGGCTCGTTAAACGAGCTTCCAGACAGATTAATAAAGAATGTTCCTGTGCTCTCACGCCCGAGCCCCGTGCGATCAAGGTAGTCGAATGCCAGTTCGATGACCTTTCGATCAACTCGTGTCATCAAGTTGAAGCGTTCCGCCGCAGGAATGAAGGCACCAGGGGGCACGATGTCATCACCTTCGTTCAGGCGGACCAGAAATTCGGTTCGATAACCGTCGTTGGCTTCTGGCTGAAGGGCAACCATTTCCTGCTGCCATAGGCAGAAACTGTTATTTTGGAGAGCCTGCTGAATTCGGCTGGTCCAGTTCATATCCCGCTGACGTTGCTGCATATCACTGTCATCGGTTTCGTAAAGCTGGACGTTATTGCGTCCCCGATCCTTGGCGGCGTAGCAGGCCAGGTCGGCATGGCTAAGAAGTTCACCAGCACTGTTGTAGTTTTCGTTGATCACAACCATACCGATGCTGAGCGACACCGAGAACGGCTTGTTCTGCCAAACAAAGCGGAATTCATGGACCTCTTCACACAGCTTTTCAGCGACCTTGTGTGCATGAACCGCGTCGCAACCGCGCAGCAGTACTCCAAATTCGTCGCCGCCGAGGCGAGCCAGGGTATCATCAGAGCGAATTTGAAGTGACAGCAATGCGGCGACCTGCTTAAGCAAGTAATCCCCAGCCACATGACCACAGGTGTCGTTTATGATCTTGAACTGGTCAAGGTCAAGATAGAGCAGTACATGATGACGGCCGGTTTTATGGGTGTCTTCGAGCGCCTGCACCAGCCGCCGCTCGAATTCCCGGCGGTTCACAAGATCAGTCAGGCTGTCATGATAAGCCATATGCTCCAGAGCATTCTCGGCAACACGCTTGGCCTGGCGCATGAATCCTTCACGTACTTCCCGATCAATGGCAGGAATCAACCGGGACAGGTTGTCCTTCATGATGTAATCCTGCGCACCGGCTTTCATGGCGGTAACGGCAACGCCCTCCCCGATCGTTCCGGATACGATGATTACTGGCAGGTCCTTGCAGTACTTCTTGGTCAGCTCCAATACCCTGAACGAAGAGAAGCCGGGCATGTTGTGGTCGGTAATGACGATATCCCACTTACCCCGGCGAAGGGCATAGGACAGACGGTCTTCGCTGTCTACCAACTCATGATAGGGGGCTATGCCTCCTTTGCGCATCTCTCGCAGTAGAAGCAGCGCATCGTCTTCTGAATCTTCGACGATCAACATCCGTAGAGGGCTGGCTGTGTCTGTCAATGGCCTTACCTTTTTATAACGAGCGAACCGCACCTGCCTTGGGCACTTTATTGACAAAAAGCCAATAGCGGGCAAGCAACTTCATTTGTTCCGTAAACTCCCGATAATTGATCGACTTGGTGATAAAGCTGTTGGCACCCAGACGGTATGCATTCAACAGGTCTGCCGGCTCATCGGAGGATGTAACCATAACGACTGGCAGCCAGTTGGTCAGTGGCGAGGACCGAATACCTTTCAGGACCTCCAGGCCACTGACCTTGGGAAGCTTCACATCAAGCAAAACAAGACCGAGCGAATCCAGATCTTTACACGGCTGCCTGGCATCGTTGCCAAACAGGAAGTCCAGGGCTTCCTGCCCGTCTTCTTTTACGATGACAGGGCTGTTTTCGCTCGCACTCTTGAGGGCTCGCACTGCCAGAACCTGATCATCCGGGTTGTCTTCAACCACAAGGATTGAATGGCCATCCATGATTTTATTTGCCCTTTCAATGAATTGCATTAATAGGTTGAATCTGACTACAGTCTAGTCCTGATCTCCCGAAACAGGCAACTTCACGACAAAACTTGCCCCCTCACCCAGTTGCGACGTAGCGGAAATATCGCCATGGTGCCGGCGAACAACGCGGTATACGGTCGCCAGGCCAATACCTGTGCCGCCGAACTCCGACGGCGTATGAAGTCGATTGAATGCCACAAACAGTTTGTCGATATACCTCATATCGAAGCCGACACCGTTGTCACGAACCTCAATAGCAACCCAGCGCCCTTCTCTTCGAGACAACACTTCGACAATTCGTTTTTCTTCTTTGGCGCTGTATTTCCAGGCGTTCGCCATCAGGTTCTGGAAGGCAACACGCAGCATTCGGCTGTCGCCTACAACCCACATACCCGGCTGTATGAGAATTTCCGTTGGCACTTCATCGCTGATGTCTTGCAGTTCTTCCGCAATTTCTTCCAACATCTGGCTCAAGTCTATCGTCTGATTTTCCATGGACTGTCGGCTGACGCGGGACAGAACAAGCAACCCATCGATCAGCCCTGCCATCCGTACACTGGCCGCGCGGATTCGCTTCAGGTAATCCTTACCGATCTCATTCAACTGATCGCCACAATCCTCTTCCAGGGCTTGCCCAAACCCTTCAACGGCTCTCAGGGGCTGCCTGAGGTCATGGGAGACCGAGTAACTGAACGCCTCCAGTTCACGGTTGGCCATGCTCAGCTCGGAGGTCCTGGCCTCGACGATGCGCTCCAGGCTGTCACGGCTTTCCAGGATGCGGCGGTTCTGTTGCTGGATGGTGCTGATCATCTCGTTGAAGGTGTTACCCAGGCGCCCGAGTTCGTCGGTGCCGGAAACCGGCGCACGAATGGAATAGTCGTGATCCTGGGCGATGCGCTCGGCCGTCTCCGAAAGCTTGAGAATGGGTTCGGATACGATTCTCTGTAACCTGAGCGCCAGGAATACCAGCGCGATGAGGATCACCGCCCCGATACCGGACGCTACGGATACAAAGGTCCGGATATGGCCCCGCAAAACTTCAAGGTGTGATGAGAGGAAAAGCTGCCCGACCACTTCATTGTCCAGTGTGACCGGCATCAGTAACTGGTAGACGTCCCCGACGAACCCTACTTCCAACGACGAACCAACCGATGGGCATTGCCCCTGTGGCCGGCCTGAAAGAGACGTCATCACGTCCCCTTGCTGGTTGTAGACACAGGCCTGCCGAATAGTGTCGATACGCTTGAGGCTGGTGATAATACTGCTCAGCTGCTCGTTGTCCTCGAACACCAGGGCGGCAGCGGACTGCTCCGCCAGGATGCCGGCGATGACATGAAGCTCGGATTCAAGCTGTTTCCGGTAATTCTGGTTCTCAACAAAGATGAGGCTCGCGCAGACCAGGGTGATGCCAAGTGCGCTGGTGAACAACGTAAGGAATAGCAGTTTGGTTTTCAGTCGCCAGTATCGCCACCGCCCCATCATCTCAGGACCCTCACCGCCAGTTCCAGAAGCCTGGAGTTAATGGTCAGGCCCGCTTCCATTGCGGCTTTCAGGCTGATTTCGAAGCGAATAACATTACCCTGCTTCACGTAACCGACAATCCCGCCCTTGCGAATGAAGTCTGGCAAATCACTCACTGTCAGTATGCCTTCCTGGCTCTCGGCCATTTCGAGCAGTTCGTCGACATTTCTGGACTGGGACTGCCCTATATAAAGTACGTCGCATCCCGCGATATCGGCCGGAACGTTGGGGTATCGAAGCTGAAGCGCCCTGCCCTGGGATTTACGACCTTGCATGGGGTCAAGCAGGTTGCCGAAGGGGTCATCGCCGTAGATGCACACATCAAGAGGATCGGAAGCGGTTGCTCCATTTGACCAGGTAATAAAACGTGTGAAGTTGTAGAGGAACGCCGCTTTGACTTCATATTCCGAGCGTATGGAAGCATGCGCCGACGCCAGGCTGAGACACAGGCTGAGAACTAGGGGAATAGAATATTTCAGGTGATCCCTCACGAGTCGGCCACGAAACAAGTAGTCATGTTGAAAAATGAATTATATGGGAGCCCGGCACCTACGGAAGGTTAGCACCCGTTTCGCTGGCGTCAACTGTATCTTAAAACTGTACTCCCCCAATAGCACCCTTCTGTGCCTGTTCCGCCAACACCGGTCCAATAGAATTTTATCAAGCACCGGAGGTGGAATATGAACATCGACAAAGTCCTGTTTCGCACACTCAAACACTATATTGAGAACCAAAAAACCCGCACACGCCTAAGAAGACGCCTGCGGGGAATGCCGATGAGAGAGCTGGATCGTTTGGCATGGGACATCGGAACAACCAGAGCTCAGCTGCTACGAGAGGCACACAGCCCGTTCTGGAAGACGCATCGCTGAGCCCTGGTGAACGAGGCTCAGCGTGACGACTACTCCCGCCAGAATGGCTTGTGCGCTTCCTCTACCAGACTGCCGTGAGGCAACCCTATGTCTTTTTCGACCAGTCTGGTGTCCATTTCATACAGCGACTGCCGCAATTGGTACCGGCGACTCCAACGTCCCGCATAGCGTTTGATAGCAGCGATGGCTCGCCTCATGAAAGCGCTCTTTGAGGGAACACATGCAATCGATGGTGCTTGTCTGAGTGTTTGATTGACGAGGATGGCTTTCATTTTCATCTTCCTTTAAATATGAACGATGACTACAATGAAACCATTCTCGACCCGCCGTACCAGGTCGTCCATCGACATTATTTGAACCCGGTGTTCGAAAAATATGAACATAAAGCTGGACAGGCTCAAGTCTTTTCTTCTGGTGGCTGAAGAGGCCAATCTGACTCGCGCGGCCGCTCGTCGTCATTCGACACCGTCTGCGGTGAGCGAGCACCTTCGCCAGCTTGAGGAAGAGTTCGAGGTTCTGCTGTTCGAGCGCAGTAAACAGGGAATGTCCCTGACCGCGGCTGGCGAGCGCTTGCTCATGCCCGTTCGCCAGGTGTTTACCGCCGTGGAAGATGTACGTAACACTGCGCTTTCCTTGCGTTCGGTGCCCCACGCAACACTCCGCCTTGGACTGAACTCTCCGCCTGAATACCTTCGTGTAGACGAAGTGCTTCGCCGGAAGACGGACGCTCTCCCTCACCTCAACCTGGAAATGAAAACCCGGTCGTCAACCCAGATTGTCGAGCAAGTGCTTTCGGAAGAGCTGGATCTGGGGTATGTCTATGGCAACTGCGAGGACCCGAGGTTGAAGGTGGTGCCACTCACGCCAGTGCGTATTTCCGTTGTTGGCCCTGCGGATACGGAGCTCGACACCCTACCGGCCGACTTCGAGTCACGTCGGCGCCTGCCCTGGGTCTGGCCCAACCGGGACTGTCCGTTTTTTGATTTCATGAAGGACCTGCTTGGCCCTCAGGCAAGCCTCTCCGACGCGGCCACCAGTTCCGACGACGAGTATTCCACGGTGGTTATGGTCAAATCCGGCATGGGGTTTGGGCTTGTGGAGCGGGAGTTCGCGGAACAATCACAGAGCCGCGGAGGGGTGCGTATTTTTGATGATCCGGAGATGATCACCAACCTCAATCTGATATGCGGCGTGCGAAACTATGAACGTTCAGAATTGCGGGCACTGTTCGATTTGATCGTCAGTGAATGGAAACCGTAACGGTATGCTCACGCCTTGGTGAACTTGTTAACCGAGCTGATTTGCTCACCGTTCCAGATAAACTCGAAATGCGCCGTCTGGATAACACTGCGGACGTGCCTGGGAGTGAACAATCCCCAGCAGGTATCGCCGGGTTTTCGAACAGAGTGATACCGAAGCCCTTCCGAGCCTGCCCTGTAGAGCCTGCGACCATAACTCCGTGAAGCAGCATAGCTGTCAGCATCGTAGATGGCGTCCCCAAAGGAGAGGGTCGTGGCGTCGTGCAGGGTCATCGTCCCCACCTTGCACTTAAGCCCCCGGAACACCAGCCGGTCGTAGTCCAAACCGTGAACGCCCTGCCAGTAGCGTGACTGGTGATAGGCCACCTCCGCTATCGCTGTATCGATGCTCTCCCCCATATACAGAACACCGTACTGGCCATCGCTGAAGCGGCTGCCTTCGGGGTTTACATGGGTAAACGGGCCGGTGGCGTAGGAGCAGCCAGGGATTCCGAACGGGATCTCCGCTTTGCGGATCAGGTTGAGATTACCCAACTCGGTCTGAAGACGGGGGTTGGTGAGCGCTTGAAGTTCGTAGAGCGCATCAAACTCATCTTCGTCCGCCACATCATCAAACAGGCTGATGGGCGGAAACCTCGAGTTGATCAGGCGAAACCCGGTAATGCTCTCGGGTGTGATCGTTGGCGGCAGTTCCTGACTCACCAGAGCCCCCCGCGCAATACATCGATACGCCTGAACGTTTCATACAAAGCAGCAAACTGGCCCGTACTGATAATCTCAAGGGGACTTTTGCCGTTGAAGTACGGATTGTCGTTTTTCAGGGCCATAAAGCCGTAAACGTTCTTCGGGTTCTCGAAGATCATCCGCAGGCAGCCATGGATGTTGACCAGATAACTGAGACGTTCAATCTGGTCATGGGTCAGGCTCGCCTGCTCCGGCGCTTTACGATACTTGTAGTACGCCGGGCGGGAGATCTGAAGGATTTTCTGTACCTGCTCGGGAGTACAGCCCCAACGGTCCAGAATATTAAACACGGTTTTAAGGCCAACGCCGGAGACGTTGTTCTTTTGGACGGTTGCGAGTTTCTGCGCGTTACTCATAGCGGACACCACTGTTTTTCAGGCTTTCGCCCACTTAACACTTGGTATCATTGTAGACTTATAGCTACATTTTGTCTATACGCAGACTTTACAAACAACTCACCCAGCGTGCTCTTCAGCAACATCGGCCAGATTTTTGTACTCGCAGTCCTGCTTCGCGATGAAGGCGTCCGCCGAATCAATCAGGATATTGTCGTCGCGCATGAACCGTCGACCCAACAACGTCGGATAGGAAAACTTCCCACGGTCCGTGAGTGAGAACTCAGTTTTATGACTGGTACCGGCAATGCAGAAGTCCATAACCACCACAAACCGGCGCTGCGAGGGTGCGCCCTTGCGCTTGATCTTAACCGTACGCTCAACAGGCAGGCTGAACTCCAGAATCACCTCTTCCAGATTCTTGCCGTCGGCGTCGTCCTCATCCTGGTGATCAGCCAGCGGCAACTGGAAACTGACCCATTCTTCATCACCTTTCATGAACGGCTCAACATTGACGGCATGCAGTGAAGAGGTTTTGGCCCCGGTGTCCAGCCGGGCCTTCATGCGTAGGCCCGTGCCCTCGAGCACAAGCCATTCAACAAAGCCAAGTCGCTCGGGCACAGCGTTTTCATTACTGCTGCTCTCAGCCATGGCGATGGAGGGGATCAGGAACGCGAAAAGCGCCGCGACAACGTATCTCTTGGAGTCCGTCAACATTCAAAATCCTTTGTGGCAAAGTGGTTGAGTTCAGGGAAAAAGCTGAGAAACCTGTGTTCGAGTTCCTGGTCGTGGGCTTTGATCTCCTCGATGATTCCGCTGAACGCATTCCTGAACCGTATGCGATTGGCGACCCGGTCCAGAGCATACCCAATGTTGTCAATGTCCTGGTATGAGCGGAACCAGTCGTGGAGAACGATCTGCTGAGTCACCTTTTGCATTTTCTCAGGCATCAACGACGCGTTTTCATCGAGTTCCCGATAGACCTGATCGATAAAGGTATCGGAATTCACATGACTAAAGCGTTGCCAGTTTCTTAACAGGTAGTGATCGTAGAGGATATCCAGCGCCACACCCGAGAAACGTCGGCGCTGAGGGGAGAACAACCGCTTGCTTGCAATGACTTGCGGATGCTGGTCGGTAAACGCATCCACCGCCCTGTGATGCTGCAGCCCCACCCTCACTTCCCGGGGCAGTTCGTCCGGCACAATGCCTCTCGCAAAGTCCCCCAGCAGGCTGCCCACACGAACCTTGGGGGAATCTGGTGCGAGAAAAAGATGGGCAAGGTGATTCAAACTGGCTCCCAATAACGGCGGCGAACAGGCCTCCGCCGCCAAGGTTTCTTTGTGCAGAGCGCTCCGATCAGAAGTTGAAGGTGACGCCCAGGCCCAGACCATCAACGGTGGAGCCATCCTTGTCATAGTAACGCATGTATTCCACGTTGCCAGACACTTCCGGTGCCAGCTCAACATTCACACCAGCGCCGTAGGAAAAGTCCGACTCATCCTCGGTGGTGGTCCCCAGGAACGACTTCGCTTCCACTTCAACCCGGGTTACACCGAAAATAACGTAAGGCGTTGCGGGTGATTCGTTCGCCAGATTCAGCGTGGCGTAGCCGCCGAAGAAATTGTCCAGCGAATAATCGACGCCGCCAATGCGATCATCGTCCACGCCAAACCCAGCACGGGCTTCGAGCCCAAAGAAAGGCGACACCAGGCCACCCACCTTCGCGGACAGCGTACCAACGTCAACGTCGTCACTGCCGTTTTCGATATTGATAAAGCTGTAGTTCAGGCCCGCATAAAGGCTACCACCACCTGACTTGTAGACATCAGCGAAGGCGCTTTGGGAGACCGCCATCAGCGGCGCTGCAGAAAGACCAAGCATCAATGCAATCGACTTTTTCATTTGAATTCTCCTTCCGGTTTCAAACCGAACTCACAATTCGAAGTTGCATCAGGCTGACGACAAACACCAGCGTTCGGATCCTTATTTACGCGGAATTTACAGTGATTTAATGTACCTGTAAGACCCTGACATACTGTGGGTTCCACCTTGCGAAAGCCCCAAGCCGCATGTATTCTGACGCCGTCTCTCTGTTCAGCCGGCTAGAGCGTCCTTTGAGAAACCTGAACCCCGTAATCTTTATCATGAGCGTCATGTTTATACTTCTTAGTATTTTCATGACCTTACCTGTGCTTCTTCTCGTAACTTCTGAATCGCCGAATGCCATGGCGTTTGCGGAGTCTGCGGCTATCTGTTTTGGCACGGGGCTGCTGGGCATTCTCGCGACCTACCGCCAGGCACGAGACCTGAAGCCCCGCTACATGTTCGTGCTGACCGTCTCCAGCTGGTTTATTATCGCCCTGCTCTCCTCGCTCCCGTTCTATCTCAGTGATCTGGGGCTCACCCTCGGCGAGGCCTTTTTCGAAGGCACATCCGGCATCACCACCACCGGAGCCACGGTGCTTACCGGCCTGGACACCATGGATCAGGACCTACTGCTCTGGCGCTCTGTACTGCAATGGATTGGTGGCATCGGGATCATCGGCATGTTCGTTGCCGTATTGCCCTTCCTCCGCGTGGGCGGCATGCGGCTTTTTGCAACGGAATCTTCAGAATGGACTGACAAGGCCCTGCCGCGAATGAAAACCCTCAGTCGTGGCCTGCTGTTGGTTTACGTGGCGTTTTCGGTGCTTGCGGTAACGACCTATTGGTTGTCCGGTATGAGCCTGTTTGACGCGTTCAACCATGGCCTGACGAGTATTGCGACCGGCGGTTTCTCCACATCCGACTTGTCCATGGGCAAGTTCGACTCCAACCTGATTCTGTTGGAAGCCACCCTGTTCATGATGATCGGCAGCATGCCGTTCTTTCTTTTTGTCCGGGAAATGCATGGCCAGCACGGCGTGCTGTTCAGGGATCAGCAGGTGCGGCTGTTCGTGACCATCCTGCTGGTGGTACCTGCCTTACTGACTCTTTACCGCTGGTACGTCTCACCAGTGGAGTTCGACCTCGTTAACGGCTACGTGTCGACGCTCTTCAATGTCACGTCTGTGGTCACAACAACCGGCTATGCCTCGGAAGATTACTCTGCGTGGGGCCCGCTTGCGTTTGTGCTGTTTTTCTTTCTGATGTTTATCGGCGGGTGCTCCGGCTCAACGGCCGGGGGCATGAAAGTGTTCCGCTTCCAGCTCTCATTGATCGTACTGAGGGAGCAGTTGATGCGGCTGCTGCATCCCAGGGCCGTATTCACCCGCAACTATAATGGCCGCGCGGTCAGCGACGAAATTATCGCTTCGATGATTGCCTACACCTTTATCTTTCTGTTGTGCCTGCTGATCATAACGGTCGCGCTGGCAGCCCTGCAGCTGGACTTTATCACCAGCCTGTCCGGAGCGCTCACCGTGCTGACCAACGTTGGCCCGGCGCTCGGCGACACAATTGGGCCAGCGGGCACCTTTGCACCGCTCCCGGAGCTTGCCAAATGGATTCTATCGGTGGGTATGCTGATGGGGCGCCTGGAAATACTGAGCGTGGTAATTGTGCTGTCACCAGCGTTCTGGCGAAGCTAAGCGAGGCAACCTGCCCTGCTTAGGCTTCGCCAATCGAACGTCAGGCGAGCTTTACAGCACGTTATCGCGAAGGAACTTGCCGATATCCACGATCTCTTCCATGCACACGCTGTGTTCCATCGGATAGGTCTGATACGTGGGCTCAAATCCCATCTCTTGCAGCTTCTCCACGCTTTGCCGGCCCAGGGCCTCAGGTACCATGGGGTCAAAGGTGCCATGATAGATCCGGATCGGGATGTCACGATTCGCCTCTGAGCGCTTCACAGTCTTCGCCGTGGCGAAGTACGTTGACAGGGCAATAATACCCGCCAGGCGCTTCGGATAGCTCAACCCAAGCTCGTACGCCACGGCGCCCCCCTGGGAAAACCCGGCAATCACAACGTTCTCGCTCTTCACGCCACGCTCAATTTCCCGGTCCACCAGTTTTGCAACCGCGTCTGACGAGGCCATCAACTGATCGGTGTCCACCACTCGATCAATATCCATTGCCTTGATGTCGTACCAGGCTGGCATCGTCATTCCACCGTTAATGGTGACCGGCATGTTGGGGGCGTGAGGAAAAATGAACCGAACAGCTGCATTGTCGGGCAACCCCAACTCCGGCACTACCGGCTCGAAATCATGGCCACTGGCTCCAAGGCCATGCAGCCAGATAACGGCGGCAGTAGGATTGGGATTGGTTTCCAATTCGATAGTTTGAAGTTCTTGCACAAAATACCTCGGGTATCAGGAGTGTTCCGTTGGTGTATCCGTCGAGCCGTTGCCATTGTGAGCTTCAAGCGCCGTGACCACCGGGTTGGCATACATATCCAGCAGATAGGGCCGAATCGCTGGGTCGCAGGCATCAAGTCGACGCTCCATCTCCGCCTCGGCGGCTTCTATTTCCGCCGCTGACCAGGCCTCTGCCGTCACCACCGCATCGCTTACAGAGTCTCTACTGGCGTGTGAATCAGGATGAATACCCCGTTGCTGATAGGCCACCAGGTTGGACGTGTGCAAGTGATAATTGGCATGCATCTCCCGATCGATCCGGGCAGCCAGTTCCTTAGGCGTGTTTTCGGCATCCGCGATGGGTGCTCCGAAATGCACGTGCACGTGGCCCTTGAACCCCGTGAGCCCGCGCATTATCTGGTTGGTATCCTCGCCTTCGGCCTTAATGTACTTGCCCGTGCGGGAGCGGGTTTCGAGCTCTCGGGCCTTGTCCATATCGCAGGGATCATACTCGTAGGCAATGGACACCGGCACGATGTGCAGCCGGTTCATGGCTTCGCCGAAATCCAACCCACTTTTCTTCTGGCTCATGTAGAACATTTTTATAATGGCGGGATCGGTGAAATCCAGCCCGTCTTTGGCGCGCCCTTCACGCTGCGCAATCCAGATGCTCTCGTTGTTGTCGATACTGTGATTGATAAACGCCGAAAGCATGATGTAGGCATCCCGCATTTCGCGTGGGCTGGTCATACTGCGACGCACCACAAAGCTCTTGTTCAGCCGCATCATTTCAGCAAATACGCGGTTCGCCAGCAGGTTGTCGCCAATGGCAATACGTGTGGTATTGAAGCCGTTCGCGAACAGCAGGTAATTGACCACCATCGGGTCGAACACGATGTCGCGGTGGTTGGAGATGAACAGGTGAGCGTTCTGCTTGTCCAGATTTTCCAGCCCGCTGTGGGTAACCCGGGTCGTTGTGTGATCAACCAGTTCACCAACGTAGCCAGACAATCGCGCCTGGAGGTCGTCGATACGGGTAAGTCCGCCAAAGTTCCTGGCCAGCCAGCGCTTGACCCATACCCGGAGCATTCCCGGCGCCCATTTGGCCAGTGTGGGCGACTTGAAGCGGCCAATCATATCCAGAAATTCCGGATCCCGTACCAGATTGTTGATGGCGGTTCCGGTTTCCTCGTCCGAGTAAGGTCGGATGGCGTCAAATTCCTGCATGGAGTTCCTGTTTGTTGGGTGCAGAAAAAAGGCGCATTGTAGCGTTTATAAGGTTTGTTTGTCTCCGCCGATTCCGTGACCGCTTTCTGGTATCATGGCCTGCCTGCCAGAACGGCACCCTTTACCCTCAACCAACACCGCTGGCCAAGTCATGGATTTTGCACAACTCAGCACAGAGCGCCCCCGTGTTACCGACCAGAACCCGGAAGAAGTCCTTCATCGTGTTTTCGGTTACGAGACCTTCCGGCCCTTGCAGGGCGACATTATCCGCGAGCTGGTTAACGGTGGCGATGCGTTGGTACTGATGCCCACCGGTGGTGGTAAATCCCTCTGTTATCAGGTGCCAGCCCTGGTTCGCGCCGGAACAGCTGTCGTCATATCACCTCTGATTGCACTGATGCAGGACCAGGTGGCAGCTCTGAAAGAACTGGGCGTCAAGGCCGCGTTCCTGAACTCCACCATGGATTTCGAACAGGCCCGGGACACTGAAAACGCGCTTATGACCGGCGAACTGGACCTGCTCTACTGCGCGCCGGAACGGCTGATCCAGCCTCGCACACTGGACCTGTTACATGATGCTTCTATTTCCCTGTTTGCCATCGACGAAGCCCACTGTGTGTCCCAGTGGGGGCACGATTTCCGCTCCGACTACCTGGAGCTAAGCCGGCTGGCCCATGAATTCCCGGGCGTACCCCGCATAGCCCTCACCGCCACCGCGGACGAGCGCACCCGCAAGGAGATCGCTGAACGGCTGTCCCTGACCGAAGCCCGACACTTTATCAGTGGTTTTGATCGCCCGAATATTCAGTACAGAATTGCTCCGAAAACCAATGCAAACAAACAACTACTGGATTTTATTAAAGCGGAACATGATGGCGACTGCGGCATCGTTTATTGCCTGTCCCGCAACAAAGTCGACAGCACCGCGAAGCTGCTCAGTGACAAAGGCTACACCGCTCTGCCCTACCATGCGGGCCTCAATGCCGGTGATCGCGCGCGGAATCAGGAGCGCTTTCTACGCGAGGACGGCGTCATCATCGTGGCCACCATTGCTTTTGGAATGGGCATCGATAAACCCGATGTTCGATTTGTCGCCCACCTGGACCTTCCAAAAAGCCTGGAAGCCTACTATCAGGAAACCGGCCGAGCCGGTCGTGACGGCAAACCCTCGACCGCCTGGATGGTTTACGGCCTGCAGGACGTGATCAAGCTGCGACAGATGCTCGAAGGCTCCATGGGCAATGACCACTTCAAACGCGTTGAGCGTCAGAAGCTGGACGCCATGCTGGGCCTGTGCGAAGTAACAACTTGCCGGAGGCAGGTGTTGCTGCGGTATTTCGGCGACACCCTTGAACAACCCTGTGGCAACTGTGACACCTGCCTGACTCCACCGGAAACCTGGGACGGCAAGATTGCTGTTCAGAAGGCGCTCTCCTGCGTGTTCAGAACCGGCCAACGTTTCGGGGTCACCTATTTGATTGATGTATTACGCGGCTCTGAGAACGAACGTATCCTGCAGTCCGGCCATCAAACGGTTTCCACCTACGGAATTGGTACCGAGTTGTCTGCAAACGACTGGAAGTCCGTATTCCGTCAGCTGGTGGCCAACGGTTACCTCAGGGCTGACCCGGAAGGCTATGGAGCACTGCAACTCACGGAGCAATGCCGCCCACTACTTAAGGGCGAGGTAGCTATCCAGTTACGCAAGGATCCCGTGGTTAAGGCCTCCAGTGGCCGTGGGTCATCAGGGTCCGGCCGCCGCAGGATTGCAGACCAGATCACGGACAAACCCGGCTGGGAAGCGCTGCGCGCCTGTCGCAAGTCGCTGGCGGATGAGAAGGGCGTGCCGCCCTACGTGATTTTCCACGATGCCACGCTGTTTGAAATCCTGGACAAGAAACCGAACAGCCTTGCCGAAATGGCTGAGATAAACGGCGTAGGTGCGGCAAAGCTCGAAAAATACGGGGAGACTTTCCTTGCCGCCCTACGGGAGTTGGACGGCGCTTGAATCGACCTCAGTTCACTGCGCCTGGAAGCCTTTCTTGCGAACACGATAGTGGGCCATCGAGGTGGCCACATGATGGCCGTCACTGTCGTAAAGGGTGCCTTCCAACTCAAACGCGGCCCTGCCCGTAGCATCCGCCTCGGCCTTGATGGCTTCAACCGTGGCGGCGTCCAGTGAAAACTCCACAAACACATCGGAATTCGCCGGCTGCAGGAACTGAAGCGTCATTTCCTTGAGAATCGGCGTGTAAGCCGGGCCGAGATCAAACAGCGTCAACACGCCACCGGGGATCTCCGCCACCAGGAAATAGGCACCGGCGTAGAGGCTGCCAAAGTGGTTCTTATTGCCTTTCAGGCGTATTCTTGCTTTAACGAACCCTGGGCGAATCTCCTCAACACTGAATCGATTTCGTGGTGCAAACGGGATCGATAGGCCAATAATCCGGTTAACGGCCGCGTAACCACTGGTTTTACGAAGCCAGGCCAGCGGTTGGGTGATTCGCGCCCCAGGATTCGATTCAGACACCCAATGGCCGGTTGCACCTATCAGATTGTCGATGAACGCCATGCTTTTTACCTGTTGGTGATTTAACACCCATGATTGCAACCGTTTAAAAGGTATCGCAACTGTTTTTGGGATTTTTTACGGCGAATCCTTTCCGGAAATGAAAATTCACCTAAACTGCTTGGATATCATAACGGGCGATAACAAGAAACTCGAATGGACGCGGGAGTAAGTCTTCGATGAAAGTGAGACGCGCGCTTGGCTGGCTGAGCGCCCTGGCATTGTTTCTGGTTTGCCCGGGAACCAGTGTGTCTTCGGAATACCTGTCTGGTGAAACACAGGTAAAGGAATATCGCCTGTGGTACCGCAATTACGACAGCCCACCCATACATGCTTTGGTCGCCCTCGCTTTCGACAAGACACCGGAATACGGCTCCTATCGAATCACTCGCACCCCGGAGATGGCCCAAGGCCGGGTTGTCCGCGAACTTGAGCGCCAGCAATCAAAATTGGTCGATCTCGCGAATGTCGCGACATCAAAACAGAGGGAAGAAAGCCTGCAGGCCATCCCCATACCTATCGATGGCGGACTTTTGGGGCTTCGGGTGTGCGTGGTGCTTAAAGAATCATTGCCCAGGTTCAAAGGCATCCGAAGCCTTGGCAATCTTGAGGAAGTCGGTATCCGCATCGGCCAGGGCGCACACTGGCCGGATTCGTCGATTCTGCAGGCCAACGGAGTCAGCGTGGTGACTCACTCGCGGTACGAAATTCTTTTCCGCATGCTGGAGAATCATCGTTTTGAATGCTTCGCCCGGGGAGTCAACGAGGTTCTTTTCGATCTGGAGCTTGAAAACAACAAAGACTTCGCCATCGAGCCAGACCTGCTGCTGGCCTATCCGATGCCCTCTTACTTCTTCGTCAACCGGCACGACCACGAAACGGCACATCGGCTTCAATTGGGCATGGAAAGGGCCATTTTCGATGGCAGCTTTGGCGCGTACCTCAACCAATACTACGGCCAGTCCATCGACGAGCTAAACCTGCACAGCCGGAACGTCCTTGTTCTGGAAAATCCCTATCTAACGGACGAGTCCCGGGCCATCGGCACCAGAACCCTCCTCGAACTCCGACGGCGAATCCAGATACTATCCGCGCCCCAGAAAACGTCTTACTCAAACCCTGAATCGTGACACGTTCTTACTAAGCGTGTGGCCGACCGATTCAATCTGACCGCTGTAGACGTCGTTCTCGCTGGCAGCCTTGGCGGCTTCCTGGCCCTGGTCGGCAATCCGGGTGATGGAGGAGTTCAGCTCCTCTGTCACCGAGGTCTGCTCTTCAGAAGCCGTTGCGATCTGGGAGGTCATCTGGCTGATCGACGTTATGGCATCAGCAATACGGTTGAGGGACTCCATGGCATCCTGAGCTTTCTCCATGCTCACATTCGAGACCGCTGTTGATGCCTTCATGACGTCAACCGCCTGGTTTGCACCGCTTTGCAGGCGCTCAATCATGTTGTTGATCTCTTCCGTGCTGTCCTGGGTGCGGCGAGCCAGATTGCGCACTTCGTCAGCAACAACCGCAAAGCCACGGCCCGCGTCCCCTGCCCTGGCGGCCTCGATCGCCGCGTTCAGTGCCAGCAGGTTGGTCTGTTCAGCAATCCCCTGAATTACCTCGAGAACCGAGGTAATGTCGGTAACGTCCTTGCCGAGTTTATCGATGACTTCCGCAGCGGCGTTAATCTCTTTTGACAATTTCTGTACTGCATCCCGGGAAGCGGCAACGGTTTCAAGGGAAGCACGGCTGTCTGCATCGGCGGTGTTGGAGGCATCCGCGGTCTGTTGGGCATTCTGTGCAATTTCCCCGGCAGCGGCAGACATCTCATTGATGGCCGTGGCCACCATATCAATCTCGGCCTGCTGTTTTTCAACGCTGTCTCGGCTGGTGCTGGCAGTATCCCGCAGGGAGGACACGTTTTCGCCAAGCTCGGCGGTGCCTTGCTGGACGTCCCGGACCACATTCTGGATATTCTCAACAAAGCTGTTGAACTCCGCCGCGAGCTTGCCGAACTCGTCGTTGGCGCTATCGTCCAGGCGCTTGGTGAGGTCCGCCTCGCCACTGGCGATTGATGCCATGGCGGCATTAAGCTTGCGAACGGGAGCCATCAGCACGCGGATACCAAAACGCAGGATCACCAGGGACACCAACAAGCCAATTACTGCGATGATCAGCCCGGTTACGCGAGCGGCGTGGACCGGCGCATTGATTTTGTCTTCGTTGATAAAAGTGCCGAGATACCACTCAACACCACGGGCACCTTTGATGCGATGGAAACCGGCAGTCCAACTGGCATCTCCGGTGTCATATTCGTGAATTTCACCGCTGAGCCGAGGGGATTCTCCCAAAAGACTGCTGATCTTCTTGCCAACCAGTTTCTGGTCCGGGTGAAACAACACGGTGCCGTCGTCACTGATCAGGGCCGCATAGCCAGTGTTGGCCAGCGTAATCGTGGAGAGCGTCTGTTCTATGGTCTTCAGGGCAATATCACCACCGACAACACCCTGGTAGGCCCCACGTTTGACCGGTGCCAGCGTGGAAATGATGGTGCCTCCAGTGCCCGCATCCACGTAGGGTTCGGTGAACGACGCTGAGCCCTTTTGTTTCGCCTGTTTGAACCAGGGCCGCGTGCGTGGGTCGAAATCCGCAGGCAGCGTGGCTTCCGAGGCATCGTCCTTCATCAGCATATAGCCATCATCACGGCCAACATAGACGTCAATGAACCCGCCACCGGTTGTCGCAGCGGCCAGGATAACCCTCGCCTCGGCATCGGTTTCCACGGACTCCAGCGCTTTTGCCGTTGCTTCGGTCATGGCAAGACGGGTGTTGAGCCAATCCGCAATGCTGGACGTACTCTGAGCCACGGTGTCTTCAATCAGTGCATCAACATAAGTATCCGTAGTGTCCTGTAACCGGAGGTTGCCGCTGAGCGTAAACGCCCCCATAACAAGTAAAAGCAAAATACCAAAGGCGACGAGCAACTTCTGGCCGAAACTCAGGTTCATTTTCCGGGTCCTTTTCGAGACAGTCTATTCGGGGGGTCAGTCAAACAGCCTATCGGCTGTCTATCATTCATAAACTGGTTTTCGGCGTGTGCTGCAAAGTCTTTAACTTTATGTGATAAGAAGTCTTTAACTTTATGTGATAAGAAGTCTTTAGCTTTAGGTGATAAGAAGTCTTTAGCGCTCTCTGATAAAATACCGAAGCAATCGACAATTCTTGCCGTCATTTCCACACCCAACGGGAGCTGCCGTATATGGCCCACGAAGAACTGCACCTCAACCTTCGTAACCTGACCAGTGATGATTACCCACAGCTCCAGCGACTGATGGACAGGGTCTACGATGATATTGGCGGTGCCTGGCCAGAGGACACGATCGAAGCTCTGGTGCAACAGTTTCCGGATGGTCAGATCTGTATCGAAGAGTCCGGTGACCTGGTGGCCGTAGCCCTCACGGTGTGCGTCAAGTATGAGCGATTCAGCAATCCGCACACCTACGACGACCTGATCCTGCGCAATGAAAAGATCTGGCACAACGCCAAAGGCGACTCGCTTTACGGCCTCGATGTGTTTATCCACCCGGATTATCGCGGCTACCGCCTTGGCCGGCGGCTTTATGAAGCTCGCAAAGAACTCTGCCGATCCATGAACCTGCGCGCCATCCTGGCGGGTGGCCGCATCCCCGGATATCACAAGTATTCAGACCAGCACTCTCCGGAAGAATACATCCAGCGTGTGGATCGCAAGGACATCTACGACCCGATCCTCAGCTTTCAGCTGTCCAACGACTTCCAGGTCACCCGGCTGATGCACAAGTACCTGCCGGAAGACGAGAAATCCCTGGGCTACGCCACTCTGCTGGAATGGCGGAACATCCTCTATACACCGCCGTCGCCGGTGCTTAACGTCAAGAAGACTCAAGTACGCCTGGGTGCCGTTCAGTGGCAGATGCGTGAATTTACCTCGGTGGAGGAAGTGCTGGAACAGGTGGAGTACTTCGTGGATGCGCTCTCGGATTACAAGAGCGATTTCGCCCTGTTTCCAGAATTTTTCAACGCACCGCTGATGGGCCTGACGGACCAGGTGGACCAGACACGGGCCATTCGCTTTCTGGCAGGCTTTACCGAGCAATTCCGCAATCAGATGTCGGAAATGGCGGTCAGTTACAACATCAACATCATTACCGGCTCGATGCCCCTGCTCGAAAATGATCGGGTCTACAACGTGTCCTATCTGTGCCACCGCGACGGCCGCGTCGACGAACAGCGCAAGATTCATATCACGCCCCACGAACGCCGTGACTGGGTCATCGAAGGCGGTGAGAAGTTCCAGGTGTTCGACACCGACGCCGGCCGCGTGGCCATCATGATCTGTTACGACATCGAGTTCCCGGAACTGGGGCGCCTGGCCGCCATCGAAGAGGTGGATATTATTATGGTGCCCTTCTGGACGGACACCAAGAACGGATACCTTCGGGTGCGGCACTGTGCGCAGGCACGGGCGATTGAAAACGAGTGCTATGTCGTGATCACCGGTAGTGTGGGTAACCTTCCCAAGGTTGAGAACCTGGACGTGCAGTACGCCCAGTCTTCCGTATTCTCACCGTCGGACTTTGCGTTCCCCCACGATGCGGTGATGGCGGAAACCACACCGAATACGGAAATGATCATGTTTTCAGATATGGATCTGGAAAAGCTGAAGCTGGTGCGCAACGAAGGCTCGGTGACGAACCTGAAAGACCGGCGCACGGATATTTACGAGCTCAACACGCTACAAACGGGCCAAAATGATAAAAACAGTTGATGAACCGCCTGAGAGCTCTATCGTATGACACTGAACACGTTGCCAAACCAACAGAGTGTGGCTATTGTTTAACCATATACTTTCAGGAACACGCCCTAGGGGTGTCGTCCGGACCCCCTCGGGGTGCAAAAGAGATCACTTTTAGATGAACGAAGCACTACCGGATCTTGTCGCACATTTTCACATCAAGCGTGGCCTCTTTCGCCGGGAGCGTGTGCAGGCCGCGCTGTTCGAGCTCGATCACTTCGGATGTGTGATGAAGACGGACAAGATATTTAACCCCGGTGATACGGTTATCCTGGATCTCGTGATGGAAATGCCGTTTGACGACATCAGGGCGGATGGAATTACCGGCCTGGTAACGGAACGCAGGAAACACTGTAGCAATTTCTTCTATTCCGTTGATTTCGTAGAACTCAATGACAACTCCTCGTCTGCCCTGAGCGAAAAACTCAAGCGCATTCGTGAGGTGGTGCTCAAGAAGCAGACGCTAAAATCCAGACGTTCCTCAGGGCCCGCCTCCAGCATTCGGCAACTGGCCTGAACTCACCAACGCCCCACATCAACTTGCACTTCAAGGAGAAAGTCCTCATGGCGAAGAAAGCCAACAAGCAAAGCGTTGATAAAGTCGTCAAGAAAGTGAACAAAGAGTTCGATAAAACGTCATCACAGATCGAAAAGCTGATCAACGACGCCCTCAAGCAGTTCGACAGCCTGCAGAACCAGATTCAGGAACCCGTCCGCAAACTGTTGAAGGAAGTGGATGAGCTTCGTGATCGTGAAATGAAACGTTTCAACGAAGAATTTGAACGTCGCTTGGGTGAATTCCACGATTTGCAAAACAATATCCTGGACCGCCTTGGTATTGCCAGCAAGGAAGCCAGCGAAGAGGTGAAGAAGGTCGCAGGCCAGGCCGCCAAGAAGGCCGGCCCTGCTACCAAAGGCAAGTCAGCTCCGAAAAAATCCACCGCCAGTAAGACAGCGGCCAAAAAACCGGCCGCCAAGAAGCCCGCCACACCAAAAGCGGCAACTGCAAAGAAAGCCGCCAAACCCAAGGCGAGCACCGCCGCCAAAAGTCCGGCCGCAGCCACTAAAGCCGCTCCCAAGAAAGCCGCCACGGCCGCGCGGAAGCCAGCGGCAAAGCCGGCTGCAGCAACACGCGCTCCAAAGCCGAAGGACAAGAGCGACCTTACCCAGGTTAAAGGTATTGGGCCGGCCACCGCCCGCAAAATGAAGGAAGCCGGTATCACCTCGGTTGATCAGATCGCCAATCCGTCTGACGCGGACAAGGAAAAGCTTCAGGCATTTTCAAGCGTGAAAGGCTTTAACACCTTCAGTGACGAAGCCAAGAAAGTTATTTAATGCAACAATCCGAACAGCCTGTTTTACGGGACATTGTCCTGATTGGCGGCGGACACAGCCACGTAGGCGTTCTCAAGCGCTTTGCCATGAACCCAGTGCCTGGTGTCCGCCTTACCCTCATCTGCAGGGATACCCATACACCCTACTCCGGAATGCTTCCCGGGTACGTGGCTGGGCATTATTCCTACGACGACGTCCATATAGACCTCAGCAAACTGGCCGAGTTCGCGGGCGCGCGCTTCTACCGCGATGAAGTGGTTGGCATCGACCGCCATCGAAAACGTGTGGTCTGCCGCTCCCGGCCGGACGTGCCTTACGACATTCTGTCGGTGAATATCGGGTCCGCTCCCAAGGTCGGTGACGTCAGCGGCGCAACTGAACATGCAGTGCCCGTCAAGCCTATCAACGGATTCAACAATCGCTGGCTGTCATTGTTGTCGCGGCTGGAAAACCATGACGGCCCGATGACCGTTGCTGTGGTCGGCGCAGGTGCAGGTGGCGTTGAACTCACACTGGCCATGCAGTTCCGGCTACGAAATGAGCTCGAAAAGCGCGGCCACGACCCGGACCAGTTGCACTTTCATCTGTTTGATGCAGACCAGCAGATCCTGCCTACCCACAACGCCAGGGTGCGTGCGGTATTCGCTGACACACTCGCAAGCCGTGGGGTGAAGGTTCACCTGGGATCCGCAGTCTCAGAGGTCGAGGCCAATCGTTTGACCACGGAGTCCGGCGACACCCTGTCGGTTGACGAAGTGCTCTGGGTCACCCGTGCCGGCGGCCCCGAGTGGCTGCGGGATACCGGCCTGGCCCTGGACGACGGTGGCTTTATCCGGGTGACGGACACCCTGCAGACAGAAACCGACAACGATATCTTCGCGGCGGGTGACATTGCCAACGTTGTAAATCACCCCCGGGAAAAAGCCGGCGTATTTGCCGTTCGTCAGGGCCAGCCACTAGCGGACAACCTCCGCCGCCATGCCCTCGGAAAGCCCGCAAAGCCATTCCGGCCGCAGAAAAAATGGCTGGCGCTGATCAGTACCGGCGACAAATTCGCAGTGGCCTCCAGAGGTGACCTGTCGTTGGCCGGTTCTTGGGTCTGGCGCTGGAAAAACAGCATTGATAGACGCTTCATGGCGAAATTCAATGATCTTCCCGCCATGGAAGAGAACGCCGCCCTGCCCGACACCGGCGCCGCACAAAACCCCGAGGAAGCGTCCCAGGCCATCTCCGCGGTGGCCATGCGTTGCGGTGGCTGCGGAGCCAAAGTCGGCAGTACCGTGTTGTCACGGGCCCTCGGCGAGCTGCGACCAATAGAGCGGGATGACATCCTGATTGGTCTACACGCCCCAGACGACGCCGCCGTACTGACCGTCCCACCCGGAAAGGCGGTGGTTCACACCGTCGATTTCTTTCGCGCCTTTATTGACGACCCCTATGTGTTCGGCCGGGTTGCCGCCAATCACGCCCTGGGCGACGTGTTTGCCATGGGCGCCGAAGCTCAGAGTGCCACCGCCGTAGCGACCGTGCCCTACGGCATAGAGTCCAAGGTGGAAGACGTGGTTTACCAGATGATGTCCGGCGCCGTGGAAGTGCTGAATGAAGCTGGCTGCGCGTTGGTGGGCGGCCATACGGGCGAAGGCCGGGAGCTGGCACTGGGCTTTGCCGTCAACGGGTTGATTGATCCGGATGACGTCATGAGCAAGGGCGGCCTGCGGGCCGGAGACGTTCTGCTGCTGACCAAGCCTATCGGTACCGGGACGCTCTTCGCTGCCCACGCCAAACTTGCCGCGAAAGGCCGCTGGATTGATTCTGCCCTGGCCTCAATGATGCAGTCCAACAAAGACGCGGCCCAGTGCCTGCGCCGATATGGTTCACGAGCCTGCACCGACGTAACGGGTTTTGGTTTGCTTGGCCATCTGGTTGAGATGACGCGCCCCTCTGGCGTTGATGCGGAGCTCGATCTCACGGCAATACCGATTTTGCCTGGCGCTGAGGAAACTGCAGCAGCAGGTATCCTCAGCTCCTTGCAGCCGGCCAACATTCGTCTCCGGCGTGGTATTCGAGACCAGGAAAAGTGGGTCAACCATCCTCGCTACCCATTGATCTTCGACCCGCAGACCGCCGGCGGACTGCTGGCCAGCGTGCCCGCTGACCAGGCGGATGCCTGTATCAGTGAGCTGAAAGCAATGGGCTATCCCCACACTGCCATTATAGGGCGGGTGTTGCCGCAGGGTGAGAGCGGCCCCATCGAGCCCATCACACTCAGGGATTGAGACAGTCGCCTTTGGCCCTGGTCTTCTCAATCGCAGTGAGCAGGGCCGCCTGCTCAGCTTCAGGAACAAAGCAAGAGGCGAGTTCGGTGACGCGATCGGTCAGTTCCCCGAGATATTCGGGGGATTGTTCCGCCCACAGTAACACCTTCGCAAGATCAGCCTCGTCGCCTACACGGAAGTACCCCGGGTAATCTTCACCCAGTAGGCCAATATTGCCGGAGATGTCCGACGCGATAACCGGCAGCCCTGCACGACAGGCTTCGGATACGACATTAGCGCCTCCTTCCATCACCGAGCTGATAACCATGGCACGGCAACGGTTCATAAGCTGGTGGGTGGACAGTCTGTCAATTTCGCCGAGCCACTGAAAACGCGGATTGGCCTCCTGTTCGGCTATGGCTCGCCGAGCCCAGTCATGGCTGTGAGCCTTGCCTGCATTCAGCACCCGGATGGTCGAACCTGGCGGCAATGTCCTCGCCGCGATTGCGGCCCTCAGAGGGTCCTTCTCCTCGCGCAGGTGTCCGATAACACAGACATCGAAATGCCTGGTATCGACGCCAGCATTACCCCCGGGCCGATCGGCGGACTGCAACACCGTCACCAGCTTTGGCACGAAACGCTCGGGAATATCCCGGCCAACACGATGGTGGAGCCCCACAAGGCAATCCGCGAGGGCCATGGAATGGAGGGTTTGCTCCGGGTAGCGGTACTGGTGGTCGTATATGTCCGTGCCCGTAAGCACAACGATTATCGGCGTTTCCGGGTTACGGTCACGGAAGCGAAGAACGGCCTCATGGCTCCTCCAGGCGTGCAGGGCAATGTACAGGTCGCAGGGCTCGTTGTTGTATTCGGTCACAACGAAAACCCGGTGTCCGGCCTGCTCAAGCAACCGGCACCATCGGTCCGCCGTGGCCCGATTACCAGCCCTGGAGCCCGGTAGCGCCGGGGTATTCAGGATGATTTTCATGAGTGTCGGTTTCCATCAAGATTTTCATTTTTTGCCGGATACCCCTAACCTGATTGGCTCATAGAATCGTATAGCTGTTCAGAGTTGCAGTAAATCACGGTATTCTGGATAGCTTCGGGCTTCCGGTCCGGACATGTGACCCCGCTAAATTCAGCTCCAGACACAAGGAAATTCAAATGGCTTTGAAATTGATACGGAAATTCGCTGTTGCCAGCTTACTGACCTTGCTCTCTTCAGCAACCGTTTCAGCCCAGACACTCGTCTTCACCGCCATTCCCGATGAAGACGAAACCAAACTGGTGGAACGCTTCACGGGTATCGCCGATTACCTGGCAGGAGAGTTGGACGTAGATGTTCGCTATATCCCTGTCAAATCCTACGCCGCCGCGGTTTCAGCCTTCCGCAACAACCAGGTCCAGCTAGCCTGGTTCGGCGGGCTTTCCGGCGTGCAGGCCCGCGAATTGGTTCCCGGCTCTGAAGCGATTGCCCAGGGCGTGGAAGACAAAGCGTTTTACACTCATTTCATTGCCCACAAAAGTACCGGACTTGACGAGATGGAAACCCTGTCCGACGAACTCCGGGGGAAGACCTTTACCTTCGGTTCCAAGGGGTCAACCTCCGGTCGCCTGATTCCGGAGTACTATATTCGCGAATCCTTTGATGACAGCCCCGACGACGTCTTCAGCCGTGTAGGCTTCAGTGGCAATCACACCCGCACCCTTCGTCTCGTAGAGGCGGGCACCTACGATGTTGGCGCGATCAACTTCTCAGTGTGGGACAAGGAAATGGAAAACGGCAACATTGATACAGACGCGGTGAATGTCATCTGGACAACGCCGTCGTACCCGAACTATCAGTGGAGTGTTCGCGGCGACGTCAACGAACAGTTCGGTGAAGGTTTCCAGAAACGGCTTCAGGAAGCCCTGCTTGCGATGGACGACCCTGAATTGCTTGAAAGCTTTCCCCGTAGTGGTTTCATCCCAGTCTCCAATGACGCTTACGAGCCGATCCGGGTAGTTGGAAAGCAGATCGGAATCATCGATTAATGTCGGGATTCGATCTATCCGGCCTGACGGCGTCTTTTGGTGGAGAGCGGGTGATTGGCCCGCTCTCCCTCAGTGTCAGGGAAGGAGAGCGCGTTGGCCTGGTGGGCCGCAGCGGCGCCGGAAAATCCACTCTGATCCGTCTTGTCTATGAGCAGGTGGAGCGCCTGGCAGCATTGGTACCCCAGGACCTGGGACTGGTCAACGCGTTACCGGTATTCCACAACGTGTACATGGGCCGCCTCGATGCCCACGGCAACTGGTACAACATGGTTACCCTGGTTCGGCCTTTCACCCGGGACAGCCGTGACGTCAAAAGCCTATTGTCGGAATTGGGGATGACCGAGAAAGCCTGGATGCCCACCGCATCGCTGTCCGGCGGACAGCGCCAGCGCGTGGCCATCGCCCGTGCCCTTTACCGGCAGTCAGGACTTTTGTTGGCGGACGAGCCTGTCTCTGCCCTGGATGGGCCGCTTGCCCACCAGGTTATGACGTTATTGAGAGAGCGCTTCAAGACCAGCGTTATCGCACTCCATGATGTCGAGCTCGCACTGGAATACTGCACCCGTATCGTGGGTATCCAGGACGGGCAGATCGCGCTGGACGAGTCGAGCGAAAAGCTCACACCGGCCGACATTGCGCCACTCTACTGACTCAACCGGCCCAGATTCCACTCCTATGCTGTCTTCGCCAACCGTCAAAACCAGCCTGATCTTTATCGCCATCGCCCTGGTAGGCCTGGTGTTTGCCGATATCGCTATCACGGCAGCCAATCCCTGGAAAGATCTTGGCCGGTTCTTCCTGGGCGTGATAACACCGGATTTTTTCAGTACCGAAGGGCTGGCAACCGCCCTGCTTCGGACGGTTGCCTTTGCCTTCGTTGGCGTCGCTCTCGGCAGTATCAGCGGCTTTCTTCTGGCGCTTGTTTATCGCTGGATGCCGGTTCGGATTCTGTGCGCGTTTGTGCGGGCGATACATGAGCTGTTCTGGGCGCTTATTTTCCTGCAATTTTTCGGCTTCCATCCGCTGACAGGCGTTCTAGCCATCGCTATCCCCTACGCCGGTATCTTCGCCAAGGTCTATTCGGAGATCCTGGAAGAAGCCGACCCGGAACCCGGTCGCCTGTTACCGCCCCGTACGGGCGTTGTTTCGGCCTTCCTGTACACCAAAATACCGGATTGCTGGGTGCAGCTGCGAACCTACACCGCGTACCGGCTGGAATGCGGCTTGCGCTCCAGTGCCATCCTTGGCTTTGTTGGCTTGCCAACCCTCGGCTTCTACCTGGAATCGGCCTTTTCTCAAGGCCACTATTCCGACGCCGGCGCCATGCTGATCCTTTTCTACGTGCTGATAGCCACCATGCCGCTCTGGGTAAAGCCGAAGCTGTTGCCCGTTTATATCGTTGGCGCACCGTTTTTTCTTGGCGAAGGTCTCCCGATTGTCTGGAGTAACGTCGGCCGGTTTTTCACCCAGGACATCGTGCCGTCACCACTGCGCGGAGAAGAAGGCTGGGCCGGCATGGGCGCGTGGCTGGGGGACATGTTTGTCAATCAGGCCATGCCGGGCATCTGGAACACGGTAATCCTCACCCAGGTGGCCCTGGTTGCAACCGGGATCATTGCACTACTGGCCTTCCCGTTGATATCGACTCACTTCGGCGGGCCTGTTCGCCGTACCTCGGGGCATGTCTTCCTGGTGATCATGCGTTCCACGCCGGAGTACATCCTGGCGTATATCCTTTTGCAGCTATGGGGCCCGTCCATGCTGCCCGCCGTTGTTGCGCTGGCATTGCATAACGGGGGCATCATCGGCCATCTGATTGGCCGGCAATCCAGCACCATCCGGTTACGCCCGGATGCGCCGACTGGTCTTAATCGGTATACCTACGAACTGGTGCCCAGGGTCTATCGTTCATTCCTGGCGTTCCTGTTCTACCGCTGGGAAATCATCATGCGGGAGACTGCGATCCTCGGCATACTGGGCATCTACACCCTGGGTTTCTACGTCGACAGCGCCATCCAGAACATCCAGTTTGATCGCGCGATGGTGCTGATCCTGATCACTGCATCCCTGAACATTGGTGTCGATATATTAGGCCGCTTTATCCGCAGGAAACTCGCCCTGCAGACCATGCCTACCTGCTAGCTGCCTACCGCGTCACAGTTCCATGGATTCCTGCCGCTTTTGGCCCGGCTTCCCTTCGTGCTCAGAATACATTTGGTTACACTTCAGATAACGAATGTAACAATCTCCACCAGAACACCGCTCATCCAGGGTTTGAGCAAGAGGGAACACCTATGATTAGCAGCTTTATTATGCTGTTCGAAGTCGGGCTGATCGCGCTGCTGCTTTTACTGGTCTTTCGCATGCTTACCCTGGTCCGGAACGATCCGTTCGTGCCGGCGTCCGTGGTGACAATGGTGGCTGGACACCAACATTCGGCCCAGCCTCCACTACCAGAGGCTCAACAGAAACGCTCCGTTGCCGCTCCGCAACCAACCCGCTCAGCTCCCTCAGACACCTGTGGATTGATCACCCAGATGCATATCCTGCTGAGTCTCCAGGACCGGGATTGCCGGGAACATGGGCTGGTTCTGGAAACCGCGCCCCATGCGGTTCGGGAATACGCCGTCGTCTGGTTGTATGGCGCTGCCTGCGCCCTGTGTGAAAAACCGCAACGGCATTCAGATGCGCTGCTTGATCTGGTCAGCAAACTGGCCAGCCGAAAAATCGGCATACGGCAACCCGAAGCCGTCCAGGCGCTATCAACGATGACCGGCAGTTCGACCTTGTTGGCCTTTTTCAGAGGTGGTGTAAGCGGTGCAGAGCACTGGAGCGGGCATCGCTATGTTCCGCAGGAACACAGCCTCTACTCAACGGTTACGTCGAACGCCTTTATTTGACGTTTACAGGAGGACCCGCTCAACCGCGGGCTTTGGGGCGGGTAGCAGACTCTTCCAGCGTCCAGTCAACGCCGAGGTTCACGGTGTCTGTGGTATCCGGGTTATCGGCCGGGCTGCCAGCCACCTCTGGCCGGGAAAAGCACCCGTCGTCCAGACGCTCCATCGACTCCACATCCACGGAACGTACTACGTAGCTTATGCCATTGCTGATGACCCTGGAGCGATGGCTGAGCCCAAAGATGAAACGGCAATAATCCAGTTTGAGCTGAAGCAGATCCTGTTCCGCTTTCTGGATCTTTCTTAGCAGAACTTTCTGTACGCTATCACCGTAATCCATATACTCTTCCCTGGGCGATGTGTGGTGGTCTGCTGATTTTACACCATCCTGACACTCTGTCATCCCATCGTCAGACCCGGCCCTTGGCTACAAACGTCAGTTTTACGGGCATCACGAAGGCGTGATCCATCCCGGCCTGAAGGTCGATCCGCCAGGTCATGCTAGGGTCGGTGGTGCAGAAAGGTGCGGTAAACCGCGCTTCCCAGAGCTGGCCCTCACCATCGGGCGACATCCCCGCCTTGGTCATGGGAACCGGATACTCCCCCAGGTACATGGACTCGCCCCGCAGCACAGCCAGCATCCGGGGCTGATTCCCGTTGGTCTTTACCGTTAAATGGTATTCCGTACCCTGGGCCTGAACACCGCTTTTTTGCAACCGCGCATGCCAGCTCTTGCCCTTTTGTGCCCAGTGGCACGTAGTATTGAGGAGATCGCACTCAACCGCGCCCTGATCGGCCTCGGCGACATCTTCAGACATCAACCAACGCGGGCCAAAAATGCCCAGCGCAACGACGCCAGCAATGGCAAGCACAGCAACAAGCGCTTTCAACACATCCACTCCTCCACGGTTAAGCGGGCATTATGGGGATAATCGCTAACAAGGCAAAGCTTTCTAAATCATCACCGGTCATGAGAAAATACCGCGCTTTGATTCACCACCAACAGGACAAGCCAGTGCAACCGGACATCTCCGTCAAGCACCTCAACAAAGTCTATGCGGATGGTTTCAGGGCCCTCAACGACATCAACCTCGACATCGAACGGGGAGAGATCTTCGCCCTGCTCGGCCCGAATGGCGCCGGCAAGACCACACTGATCAGCATTATCTGTGGCATTGTGAACCTCTCCGATGGCGAAGTGAACGCCGCCGGCTACGACATCGTGAAGGATTATCGCAAAGCCAGGGAGAGCATCGGCCTGGTTCCCCAGGAGCTCAACACCGACGCCTTCGAGACCGTTTGGGACGCTGTCTCCTTCAGCCGGGGCCTGTTCGGCAAGGCGCCTGCACCGGACCATATTGAGAAAGTCCTGAAAGATCTGTCGCTGTGGGACAAACGCAATAATCGCATCATGTCCCTGTCTGGCGGCATGAAGCGTCGCGTGATGATCGCCAAGGCGTTGTCCCACGAACCCCGCATCCTCTTCCTTGATGAGCCCACCGCCGGTGTAGACGTGGAGCTGCGCCGGGACATGTGGGAAATGGTGCGCAAGCTGCGGGAAAATGGCGTCACCATCATCCTCACCACCCACTACATCGAAGAAGCCGAGGAGATGGCCGACCGCATCGGCGTTATCCGCCAAGGTGAGATCATCCTGGTTGAAGACAAGTCCCGGCTGATGAGCAAACTGGGCAAGAAAGAGCTTCGCCTGCACCTGCAGAACCCGCTGGAGAAAATCCCCGGTGAACTCACGCTGGAGCCGGTGGACCTTTCCGATGATGGCTACGAGCTGATCTACACCTTCGACTCACAACAGGAGCAGGCTGGCGTAGCGCGCCTGCTGCGAACCCTGGGCGACCTGGGCATCGAATACCGGGATCTTCAGACCAGGGAAAGCTCCCTGGAAGAGATTTTTGTTGGCCTGGTGCATGAATAAAACCAACCGGTATGCGGGAGTAACGCAATGAACCTTTACGGTGTCCGAGCAATCTACAACTTTGAAATGGCCCGCATGCGCCGCACCCTGATGCAGAGTGTCGCCTCGCCGGTAATCTCCACCTCTCTGTACTTCGTGGTGTTTGGCTCCGCCATTGGCAGCCGGATGGGCGACATCGACAACATCAGCTACGGTGCCTACATCATTCCGGGCCTGGTAATGCTGTCGCTGCTGATGCAAAGCATTTCCAATGCCTCGTTTGGTATCTACATGCCGAAGTTCTCCGGCACGATTTACGAGCTCCTGTCGGCACCGGTCTCCTATCTGGAGGTCGTTCTCGGCTACGTCGGTGCCGCCGCCACCAAGTCGGTCATACTTGGCGTCATCATATTGCTTACCGCCAAACTGTTTGTGGACTACGACGTGCTGCACCCCTTCTGGATGTTCGCCTTCCTGGTGCTTACCTCCATCACCTTCAGCCTGTTCGGTTTCATCATCGGCATCTGGGCGGACGGGTTTGAAAAACTGCAGATTGTTCCGTTGATGATCGTGACACCACTGGTGTTTCTCGGGGGCACGTTCTACTCCATCGAAATGCTGCCGGAGATCTGGCAGACCATCAGCCTCTTCAACCCTGTGGTGTACCTGATCAGCGGCTTCCGCTGGGCGTTCTACGGCGTGTCTGACGTGCATGTGGGCATCAGTGTGGGTATGACACTGCTGTTCCTGACGGCGTGCATGGTCGCGGTGTGGTGGATCTTCAAGACCGGCTACCGGCTGCGTTCGTGAGAGCCCTGCTGGTTTGCCTGGCGCTGCTGTTCTCTGGTTGCCTGGCAGCACTCCCGGACAATGACGACCTGCCGGTGGAGAAGGCATGCCTGATCTCCGCCGGGCAGGCGGTGCCCATTACCGTTGAAGTGGCACGCACGCCGGCCGAACGCAGCCGCGGGCTGATGGACAGGGAGAGACTGGCCCCAAACGCCGGCATGCTGTTCGTCTATAACAACCAGCGCCGTGCCGACCACGGCTTCTGGATGTACCGAACGCTGATTCCACTGGATATTGCCTATCTGGACCGTGACGGCACCATCGGTGCCATTCGCCCTATGGTGCCCTGCCCATCGGACCAGGGCCGGGACTGTCCAACCTATGAGGCCGGCGTCCCGTTTTATCGGGCCCTGGAAATGAACCTGGGCTATTTCGAAAGCCAGGGGATTGGCGTGGGAGATCGACTCTCCCTGAATGCATCAGACTGCCGTTAGCCGCCCTACTCGTCTTTCCATTCCGGTTTGCGCTTGTCCAGAAACGCACAGATGCCTTCGTGGGCATCTGCAGCCTGCAGGTTCTTTGCCATCACTTCCGACGTAAAGTCGTAGGCCTCGGCCAGCCCCATCTCCAGTTGTTGATAGAACGCCTCCTTGCCGATCTTCAGGGTATGGCCGGATTTGCCGGCAATGGTCGCGGCCAGGCGGTAGACGGTTTCGTCAAGAACCTGCTCATCCACCACACGGTTGACCAGCCCAATCTGTTCCGCCTTCAGCGCACCGACCATCTCACCGGTCAACAGCATTTCCATGGCCTGCTTGCGGGATACGTTGCGGGACAACGCCACCATGGGCGTGGAGCAAAACAGGCCAATGTTCACGCCCGGCGTGGCAAAACGCGCGGTATCCGCTGCCACCGCCAGATCGCAACTGGCCACCAGCTGGCAACCGGCAGCGGTCGCCACGCCAGCCACACGGGCAACCACCGGTTTTGGCAGGTTCACAATCTGCTGCATCACCTTGCTGCACTGGTTAAACAGTTTTAGTTGGAACTCATGGCTGTCGAGCTGGTCGCGAATTTCCCGCAGGTCGTGCCCGGCGCAGAACACCTGCCCTGCTGCCGCGATCACCACCACCCGCGTGTCCACGTCATCCGCAACAGACTCCAGTTCGGCGGAAAGCGCTTCCAGCATGGCCATGGACAGGCTGTTTCGGCGCTCCGGCTGGTTCAGCGTCAGTGTGGTGATTCCGTTTTCGGAGTATTTCTTTACCAACACCTCGGTTTGCTCGGTCATCATGCCCCCTACTTCGTTTTCCTGATGTATCCTTTATCCCATGAGAGATACAAAGAAACAACGCCGGGAACTGGAAAAGCAACTCACCGAAGCCTCCTCCTACAAGCACTGGCTCGCCACCGCCACAAACCTGGATGAACTGGAGGGAACACTGGCGTGGCGGGAAGAGGATGGCTGCGAACTGCTCCACGAAGCCCTGATTCGCGACCACATCACGGCCATGAAACGCTGCCGCGACAAAGGCGATACCCGAGCGCTGACGCGGGTGCTGCAGGAAAGCCTTTATCGCCACCTGGGTGAGATTGGCAACCCTGACCTCTACGCCATCGCCTGGAGCGGCACCAAAGTTCTGGTCAGTGAGTTCCTTGATGAAGTGGAACGTTCCATGAACTTCCTCTGCGACAACCCCATGCCGGGCGTATCCGACCAGCAAAAGCTGCGCCTGTTCCGGGATGCCGAGCGAGTGTATGGTCGCCCGGCCCTTATGTTGAGTGGTGGCGCCGCCTTCGGCATCTATCATATTGGTGTCACCCGCGCACTCTGGCAGGAAGGCCTGCTTCCCGACGTGATTGCCGGCTCCAGCATGGGGGCGATTGTCGCCGGCGCCATCTGTACCCGTAACAATCGCGAGCTCGAGCGCTTTTTCAACGAACCCGGGGAGATCCACCTGGACGCCTTTCGCTGGCTTGAACCCAAACGTATCTGGCGAAAGCGTCATGCCATGGACCAGTTCCAGCTGCTCCACCACATTCGCACCAACATCGGCCGTACCAGCTTTCAGGAAGCGGCTGAACGAAGCGGCCGCACCCTGAACATCTCGGTGTCGCCGACCCGCACTCGCCAGAAACCCCGCCTGTTGAACAACCTGGCCTCACCGGAAGTACTGGTGGATTCCGCCATCCTGGCATCCTGTGCCGTACCTGGCATCTATCCGCCGGTAACGCTCCAGGCCAGGGACAAGGATAGGGGTGGCAACAGGGGCAAGCCCTATATGCCCACGGAGCGCTGGATCGACGGCAGCGTTCATGGCGACCTGCCGCTGATGCGCATGGCGCGGCTGCATAACGTTAATCGCACCATTGTCAGCCAGGCGAATCCCCACGTGTTGCCCTTTATCAGCCATCACCACCAGCGCGGGCCCGGCGCCTCTGCCATAGAGGCTGCCGCATCGCTGATGCATGCCCAAGTGGCGACAACGCTTCAGCTCACCCGCAACAGCTGGTCATCAACGGTACTGCGGCCTTTGCTGGAGCAAGCCCATGCCATGGCCACGCAGACATACCTGGGTGATATCAACGTTCAGTTCCCATTCAAGCCGCTGCTGTATCGCAAGATATTGTCCAACCCCAACAAGGAAGACCTGGAAATGTTCATCCGGCTTGGAGAGCAGTCTACCTGGCCGAGAATGGCCATGATTCGAGACCAGACACGCATCAGCCGTACGTTCAGCGACTGTATCACCCGGCTCGAGAAAGCCTGCGCCGCCAACGACAACGCAGCGGAGTAGCGGCTTGCAGACGACGCGACTCAAAGGCCTGACCATTGCCGCACTGGGTGTGCTGTTCATCGTTCCGGACGCCCTGCTGGTGAAAATCACCTCCGTGGAGCCGGTGGTTTTTCTGTTCTGGCGCGGCCTGCTGCTGGCGTTCAGCTTTCTGGTGATCAGTTCGGTCCGCTACCGCGCCCGCCTGGGGGTTGAGATCCGTCGATGCGGCTGGAAAGGGGTGTTCTGCGCCGTCGCCTTCGGGTTAAGCCAACTGGGTTTTGTGATGGGCATGAAAAACACCGCGGCCGGCAATGTGCTGGTCATCCTCAACACCTCACCGGTCATTGCCGCGCTCATCGCCTGGCTGGTCTGGAAAGAAGCCCTGCCGTGGCGAACCTGGATGGTCATCCTCGTGTGCGTGGCCGGCGCCACCCTGATGGCCTTTGGCGAATGGGGGCGCGGTGATCCTTTAGGGCTGATCATGGCGGGCGTTGCGGCAACCGCTCTTGCGTTGAATCTCAACGTGGCACGCTCAAAACCGGACAGCGATATGAGCCTTGTACTGATGTTCGGCGCGCTACTCGTTGCTGGCACCGCAGCGCTGGCGGGCGGCGCAGTGTTGCTCTCACCCCGGGATGCCTTATTCATCGCCCTGCTCTGCCTGTTCTTCCTGCCGGTGGCCTGCGTGCTCATCCAGATTGGCCCACGCTACATACCGGCCGCAGAAGTCAGCCTGATGCTGTTACTGGAAACCATACTGGGCTCTTTCCTGGTGTGGCTGTTCCTCGGCGAGGTTCCCACCACCCTGAGCCTGATCGGCGGCGCCATTGTCTTCTCCGCACTGATGGTCCATGGCTGGATCGAGGTACAACGGTATCGGAAAACCCGTTCGGCCTGACGCATCCGTTGATGTACGGACATTCCCCGCCGATTTGTAAGCCACCCAAGACGCCGGGCGGCAAAAACTGGATAATGGCCTTCCGGCTTTTGAAAGCCCGCTCAATTCTGCAAACCCGGTACGCTGTTCATGGAAATCAAAGTTAATTTTCTCGAAAACCTCAGGCTTGAAGCCAAGTTTGACGATTTCACCGTGGTCACGGACCAGCCCATTCGCTACAAAGGCGACGGCTCGGCCCCCAGCCCGTTCGATTATTTCCTGGCGTCATCGGCGCTCTGTGCGGCGTACTTTGTGCGGGTTTACTGCAAGGCGCGGGACATTCCCACGGAAAACATCCGCCTGTCGCAGAACAACATCGTCGACCCGGAAAACCGCTACAACCAGATTTTCAGAATCGAGGTGGAACTGCCGGAAAACATTTCCGACAAGGACCGCCAGGGCATCCTGCGCTCGATTGACCGCTGCACCGTGAAAAAAGTGGTACAGACCGGCCCCGAGTTCCAGATTGAAACCGTCGAAAACCTCGACGAAGACGCCCAGGCCCTGCTGATGGCGCCAGAAGGTGACACCAGCACCTACATCGAGGGCAAGGACCTACCGCTGGAACAGACCATCGCCAACATGAGCGGCATACTGGCCGACCTGGGCATGAAGATCGAAATCGCCTCCTGGCGGAACATCGTGCCCCACGTATGGTCCCTGCACATTCGCGATGCCGCCTCCCCGATGTGCTTCACCAACGGCAAGGGCGCCACCAAGGAAAGCGCGCTGTGCTCGGCATTGGGTGAGTTCATCGAGCGCCTGAGCTGCAACTTCTTCTACAACGACCAGTTCTTCGGCGAAGACATCGCCAACAGCGAGTTCGTCCACTACCCCAACGAAAAATGGTTCAAGCCAGGACCGGACGACGAGTTGCCCGAAGGTATCCTCGACGACCACTGCCTGGCCATCTACAACCCCGAGGGCGAACTCTCCGGGTCCAACCTGATCGACACCAACTCCGGCAAGACCGACCGGGGCATCGTGTCCCTGCCGTTCGTACGCCGATCCGACGGCGAAACGGTGTATTTCCCCTCTAACCTGATCGAGAACCTGTTCCTCAGCAACGGCATGAGCGCGGGCAACACCCTGCCAGAAGCCCAGGTACAGTGCCTGTCTGAAATCTTCGAGCGCGCCGTCAAGAAGCAGATCATTGAAGAGGAAATGGCGCTGCCGGACGTGCCGCAGAGTGTGCTGGATAAATACCCGCACATTGTTGAGGGCATCAATGCACTGGAAGCACAGGGATTCCCGATTCTGGTGAAAGATGCCTCCCTGGGCGGTCGATTCCCCGTTATGTGCGTGACGCTGATGAACCCGCGAAATGGCGGCGTGTTCGCCTCTTTCGGCGCGCATCCGAGTTTCGAGGTGGCGCTGGAACGCAGTCTGACCGAGCTGCTGCAGGGCCGCAGCTTTGAAAACCTCAACGACGTACCGGCGCCCACCTTTAGCACCCAGGCGGTGACGGAGCCCAACAACTTTGTCGAGCACTTTATCGATTCGACGGGCGTGGTGTCCTGGCGGTTCTTCAGCGCCAAATCCGATGTGGAGTTCTGCGAGTGGAACTTCTCCGGTACCAACGAAGAAGAAGCCAGCACCCTGTTCGTTATTCTGGAAGACCTTGGTAAAGAAGTGTACGTGGCGACCCATGAAGACCTGGGCGCGCCAGTATGCCGCATCCTGGTGCCCGGCTATTCCGAGGTCTACCCGGTAGAAGATCTGGTGTGGGATAACACCAACATGGCGCTGGACTACCGCGAAGATATCCTCAATCTCCACGCCCTCAGCGATGATCAGCTGGCCGACCTGGCCGAGCGCCTGGAAGCCAGCCAGCTCGACAACTACATGACCATCATCAGCCTGATTGGCATCGAGTTCGACGAGAACACAATTTGGGGCCAACTCACGATTCTGGAACTGAAACTGCTGATCTGCCTGGCCCTGCAATGGCACGAAGAAGCCCAGGAATTTGTCGACATGTTCCTGCAGTTCAACGACAACACCGTGGAGCGCAACCTGTTCTACCGCGCCGTTAACACCGTTCTGGAGATCACCCTGAGTGACGAACTGGAACTGCCCGACTACCTGCCCAACCTGCAGCGCATGTTCGGCGAAGACACCATGGCCGCCGTCGTTGGCTCAGTCAGCGGCGAAGTACGCTTCCATGGCCTGACACCCACAAGCATGAAGCTGGAAGGCCTGGAGAAGCATCAGCGGTTGGTTGATAGCTATAAGAAGTTGCACGCGGCGCGGGCTGCCAAGGCGGGTTTGTAACGGCTATTAACGTCTTTAAAGGACAAAGGCATGAAAATTGGCACGGTTGAATCAGTCTGGCGTTACCCCGTAAAAGGTATGGCCGGCGAACGTCTTGAACGCTGCGGCTTTGATCGTGATGGCCTGAAAGGCGACCGTATCTGGGCGGTGCAGGATGTAGAGCGCCGGGAAATACAGAGCTGTAAATTCCGCCCACAGCTACTGCAGTGTCGTGCCCATACTCGTGGAAATGGCGAAAGCCGGTATATTGAGATCCAGTTTCCCGACGGCCAGGTGCTTCGGTGTGATGACCCTGAGGCCAGCACGAAAGTGTCCGTCCTGGTTGGCCATGACAGCCAGTTGCGGACCTTGAGACCAAAGGCGGACGCAGACTTCTATCGCCGCTACAAGCGGGACAACCACACTTGGCTGGATGAACTGAAAGCCACGTTCGAGCGTGAAGAAAGCGAGCCGCTGCCGGACCTGGATAACCTGCCAGAATCCGTGCAGGAGTTTGTGTCCCTGCAGGGTACGTTTTACCTAGCCTCGACCTTTCATGTTCTGACCACCGCCAGCCTTGACCACATGAAGCAGTTGCACCCCCAGTCAGACTGGCACATTGAACGCTTTCGGCCCAACCTTATGATCGATACCCTGCCCGGAATAGAAGGATTGGCGGAACAGGCCTGGGTCGGAGAAACCCTTCAAATCGGTGAGCTGGTCTTCAACTGCAGTGACCCGGCCCCACGCTGCGGTGCTGTCACCAGAAAGCAGAACAGACTGAAGGTAGACACCAGCCTGCTGCGCAGCATCGTCCGCCAAGCGGATCAGAACCTTGGTATTTACGGCAATATTCTGAACGCCGGAATCATCAATGCCGGTGATGAGGTTCGTCTGCTTTAGGCGATCTAAGGCCCGTCGGCGGCGAGGCTTTCGAACAAACGCGCCACGGCTTCGGCTCCCGGATCAATATGCCCCTGAAGCTGCTCGGCATTGATGTAGGACGCCCGTCCCACTTTGGCCTTAACAATAGTTGACGTATGGACGGCGCCTTCGCGTGCAGCCTCGGCGGCGGCCGCATAACCGTCATCAAGCGCATCCAGTGCTGGTTTGAGCGCATCCACCATGGTTCTGTCTCCCAACTGGGCACCTCCAATGGTTTGCATCCGGTTGAGCCCTTCCTTCAATGCTGCAACTCTGGGCTGTCCTCCGGAAGCTGCGTCCCCGGCAGCGGTGAAAAAAATGGCAAGCAGGACACCGGAAGAACCACCCATGGTCTGGCTCAGTTCCTGCCCTATGGCCCGATATAGCTGGGTGTGATCCGCCAGGGGCATTCGCTCCAGGGCAGTCAGCAGTGCCCTGGCGGCGCCTGCCAGGGTTGACCCGGTATCGCCGTCGCCGGACTTGGCATCTAGAGCATTCAGGTCCGCCTCAGATTCCATCAGTACCTGGCACCATCGGGTGAGAAAATTCGCTGTCTGGTCGTGCCAGGACGGGATTGGCTGAATGGGCATCAAGCCGTCAGGCAGCTCTTTAACAGCAACCGGCCTGACAGCTTTGCATCCAGGCCAGGCGCTGGGCCTGCAGGGGGCTGCGAGCAGGGCTTCATCTTCCTCGTTCACGGGATAAACAGAAACCGAGAACCCCCGCATATCCAGCGACGTCATCAACGGCGCAGGCCCCACGATGAGCTTCAATTGCTTTGCAATGGAAGAGGACAACAGTTCGTTGGCAAGAACAGACATTTCGAGGGTTGATGCGCCGCCCAGATTGTTCAGCAAGACCACGTGGGAATGTTTGTCCATGGTCGTGGCAAGTTTCCCCACGACGGAGGCAATGGCGTTTTTGGCACCATCGTAGGGAACCTGCTCCACTCCGGCTTCACCGTGAATTCCCAGCCCAAGTTCCGCCATTCCAGCGGGGATGCGGTGTTCCTTGGGGGACCCGGGGACCGTGCAGGTATCAAGCGACATACCGATGCTGTGGATGTTCCCGATCACCCTTTCGGCAGTTCTGGTAAGTGTCTGCAGGTCTGCACCCTGCTCGGCCAGCGCGCCGACGATCTTGTGAACAAAGAGAGTGCCTGCAATCCCCCGTGCCTGGGGTAAGTCGGGCAGCGCGATGTCGTCATCCACCACCACCATGGTGACTTTGTGTCCAAAGGCGCGGGCGCGTTCCGCGGCCAGCCCGAAATTCAGACGGTCACCGGTGTAGTTCTTGACGATCAGAAGGCAGCCGGCCGGCCCTGTCACCGCCAGAATTCCGGCCAGAACGGCATCCACCGAAGGCGAGGCGAACACATCGCCGCAAACCGCAGCCGTCAGCATGCCCTGGCCGACAAATCCGGCATGGGCGGGTTCGTGTCCGGAGCCGCCACCAGAGATCAGCGCGACTCTGGCTTTGTCCCAGTCGGCCCGCACTACCACACGAATGTGCGGGTAGCCGTCAAGACGAGCCAGCTCACCGCCGGACGCCCTTACAAGGCCATCGATGGCTTCTGTGACGGTATCTTCTTTGCGGTTGATGAATTGGGTCATGTCGTGGTCCTCAGAGGCAGGCGGGCGCCATTGGCGTCGAAATAAAAAGGATTCTGCGGGCGGATCGGAACAACATCACCGGGCTTCAGCCCGGTGTGGGCATCGGTGACGGTAATCAATTTATGGTCTTTGAAAGCCAGGTGCAGCCGGGTCTGGTCCCCCAGGCGCTCCACCCGCTGGACGAGGCTGTTTTCACCTTCGCCCTGTTTGATCTGTTCCGGACGCAGGCCGATCTCGACGGCGTTTTCAGGGGCGCCGGGAAAGAGATTCGCGGGCAGCAGGTTTATGCGGGGCTGGCCCAGGCGGCTGGCCGCATAAATGCTGACCGGGTTTTCGTAGATTTCACGAGGCGTTCCGAACTGGACCAGCCGACCATGATCCAGAACGCCAACATGGGTGGCCATGGTCATGGCTTCAATCTGGTCATGGGTTACATACAAGAAAGTGGCGCCGGCCCTGGCCTGTATGTTCTTTATCTCAATCCGCAGGTCCGCCCGCAATTTGGCGTCGAGTGAACTCAAGGGCTCGTCCATCAAAAACACCGCCGGGTTGCGTACCAAGGCGCGGCCAATCGACACACGCTGCATTTCCCCGCCCGACAACTCCGTGGCCTTGTTATTGAGTTTATGGGCAATCTGGAGGATACCGGCCACTTCATTGACCTTACGGTCAATCTGTTCCCGTGGCGTCTTGAGCTGGGGGGACTTGAGTGGGAATTCCAGGTTCTCCCGAACGGTCAGATGGGGGTACAGGGAGTACTGTTGGAACACCATTGCCACATTGCGCTGGGCCGGTGCAAGGTTGTTGACATCCTGGCCACCAATGGTGATCCGGCCCGCATCCGGCCGGTCCAGCCCGGACACCATGCGCAAAGTGGTGGTTTTACCGGCACCCGTGGGGCCCAGCAAGACCACAAACGAGCCGTCGGGCACGGTCATGGTCAGATCGTTCAGCGCTGTGTCTGAACCAAAGGATTTCGACACCCCGGTCAACGTTACTTCAGCCATGTTTGAGCACCTCCTTATTGGCTTCAGACACCAGCGCCCGGCCAGACGCCGCGTCGAACAGTGTCACGGTACGGGCATCAAAGTTCAGTCCGGTCAACTCCCCGACCTTTGCTTTCTCGTGGCTTTCAATCCTGGCCTTGACCGGTCCGTTGGGTGTATCCAGGCTGACGATCTGGGTGGTGCCAAGGTACTCGGTGGCCACAATCCGGCCCTTGTAGGGGGCGGCGCCGTCCAGGCGGATATGTTCCGGGCGAATGCCGAAGGTCAGTTCGCCCTGGGTGCCTTCCAGAAGCTTTGGAACCTCAAGCTCGGTGCCGTCGAGAGTCACTGTGCCCATACCGTTGCCGACCATGCCGTGGAAATCGAGAAAGTTCATCGGCGGCGACCCGATAAACTGGGCCACAAATTTCGTGGCCGGCCAGTCGTAGATTTGCTGGGGTACGCCGAATTGCTCAACAACGCCCTGATCCATCACCACGATCTTGTCACCCATCTGCATGGCTTCCAGTTGATCGTGGGTAACGTAAACCGTGGTGGATCCCATCCGGTCATGAAGGGCCCGCAGTTCTTCCGACATGTGTTCGCGGAATTCCGCATCCAGTGCTCCCAGTGGTTCATCCATGAAGAAAGCTTTGGGTTCCCGCACAATGGCCCGCCCCAGCGCAACCCGCTGGCGGTCGCCGCCAGAAAGTCCCCCGACCGGGCGGTTAAGAATGTTTTCAATGCCCAGAATGCGGGCCACCTCAACCACCTTTTTTCGGGCCTCTGCCCGGGACATGCCCTGGCTGATCAGCGGGTAGCTGATGTTCTTACCCACATTCATATGAGGGTAAAGTGCGAACATCTGGAACACGAAAGCAATATCCCGCTGGCTGGCGGGCTTCTGGCCAACTTCTTCACCGTCGATGTAAATCTCACCGCTGGTGGGTAGCTCCAGCCCTGCCATCATTCGAAGGGTGGTGGTTTTACCGCAACCCGATGGCCCCAGTAGCATGAAGAACTCGCCGTCCTCGATGGTAAAACTGGAGGATTCGACCGCCGTAAAAGCCCCGAACTCCTTGCGCACGTTTTCAATTCTGATCTGTGCCATGGGTTACTCCGGGAAGTGGCTGACGGTGAGAAACATCACCGTTCCAACCAGAATGACAATGAACGAATAGGTGTAGACCGTCATCCAGAACGGCTGCATTAGCATCAGCACCCCCACTCCAATCAGCACGGATGCCACCATTTCCCAGGGGCCGCGCCGGATGTCCAGAAGGCCGCGAATAAAAGCATTCATTTGCGAACCGCTCCAAAGGTAATACCGCGCAATAGGTGTTTGCGCAGGAGAATGGTGAACACCATGACAGGTACCAGGAAGACAGTGGCGCCCGCGGCCACCGCAGGCCAGTCTTTACCGCTAACACCAATAATGGTGGGAATGAATGGTGGCGCGGTCTGGGCGGTGCCCGAGGTCAGTAGCACCGCAAAAGCATACTCATTCCACGCAAAAATCAGGCAAAAAATGGCGGTGGAGGCAATACCGGTGGCAGCCTGTGGCAGTACCACCTTGTAGAAGGCCTGGAATCGGGTGTAGCCGTCAATCAGGGCCGCTTCCTCGTATTCGATCGGGATCTCGTCAATGAAGCCTTTCAGTAGCCAGACCGACAGTGACAGGTTGACGGCGGTGTAAAGCAGAATCATCCCCAGATGGGTGTCGTTCAGGCCCAGGCTGCGGAACATAAGGAAGATCGGGATTGCCACCGCAATGGGTGGCATCATCCGGGTGGACAGGATGAAAAACAACAGGTCATCCTTGAGCGGCACCCGGAAACGGCTAAAGGCATAGGCTGCGGCGGTTCCCAGGATCATGCACAGGGCCGTCGAGCCAAACCCGATAATTACCGAGTTCATGAACCGCTCGCCATACCGGGACGGGCCGGTAATCACCATGCCCTGGTCGTGAACAATTGTTTCATACCATGTGCCCTCATCACTCACCTGGGCAAGCGTTTCTTCGGTGGCACGGGTGCGCTCGGTAAACAGATTTACATAGCCTTCCAGCGTTGGTTCAAAGACCACTTTGGGTGGGTAGGCAATAGCGTCGGACGGGGACTTGAAGCCGGTCGCGATAATCCACAGCAGGGGGATAATGGTGATCAGCGCATAGCCGACCACCAGAATGCCCGCCACCCACTTCGCGCGCCCGGATGGCTCCATAACTGAGGCAGTCATCTTTCTTTCACCTTATTGAGGGCTTTTACGTAGATTGACGCCAGCCCGAAAACCGTAACGAACAGGATCACCGCATAGGCAGAGGAATAGCCGGTGCGCCATTTCTCGAAGGCTTCGCGTTTGAGATTGATGGAGGTCAGTTCGGTCACCGACCCCGGGCCACCGCCGGTCAACTGCACCACCAGATCAAACATCTTGAAGTTCTCGATGCCCCGGAACAAAACCGCCAACATCAGAAATGGCAGCACCATGGGAACAGTAATGGTCCAGAATTGTCGCCAATGGCTGGCGCGGTCGCACTCGGCGGCCTCATAAAGACTCTCCGGAATCGATCGCAGGCCTGCGAGGCAGATCAGCATGACGAACGGCGTCCACATCCAGGTGTCGGCAATGACGATGGCCCAGGGCGCCAGGTTCACATCGCCGATCATGGAAAAACTTGCAGGATCAGTGCCGGTCAGGAACCCCACCGCGTAATTGAACAGGCCGATCTGGGGCTGGTACAGGAATGTCCAGAAATTGCCCACCACCGCAGGTGACAGCATCATCGGCAGCACAATGATGGTGGTCCAGAGGTTATTGCCCTTGAATTTCTTGTTGATCAGGTAGGCCAGCGCGAATCCGATCAGCACCTGGATCAGGATGGTCCAGAACAGAAAATGCGCGGTGGCCTGCATGGTGTTCCAGATATCCGGATCCGAGAGGATGCGTTCGTAGTTGCGTAAACCGACCCAGTCAACGTCGTTGTTCGGGCGGTTGACGCGGTAGTTGGTGAAGCTCAGCCAGATAGTTCGTAGCAGTGGGTAGATATTGACGGCCAGTAGCAGAAAAATCGTAGGCGCAACGAATATCCAAGCGATGGAACGGTCGGATAATCCGCGAATGCGTCTTGCCACAGGTTCCGGAGTTACCTCGGCTGCTTTGCTGATTGGAGACTGAATCATGAGCTCGGGTCCTCTCACCGCAAAGAGGCAGGGACCTCTCCACGGTGAACTGGGTTCTCAGGTGGGTCAGAGCGTTCGATGATGGCAGGTGTTACAGCTTGCCCTCGTATTCGAAGGTTTCGGTCCAGTCCCGGACGACGCCGTCCAGTGCCTCTTTGGCAGTACCAGACCCGGCGACAACGTAGCTATGCAAACGAGCCTGCATGGCCAGCAGAAGCTCGGCATAGGCTGGTTCTGCCCAGAAGTCCTTTACGATGGCCATGGAGTCCAGGAAGGTCTGGGCGTATGGCTGGCTACTGGCGAAATCAGGGTCTTCCACCACGGCCCTGAGTGCCGAATAGCCACCCAGCTCCCACCAGCGGGCCTGGACTTCAGGTTGAGCAAACCAGCGAATGTATTCGAGTGCGGCTTCCTGCTTTTCGGAATAGGCCACCACCGAAATACCCTGGCCCCCAAGCTGTGCATACTGGCCCGCGGGGCCGGCAGGATTGGGGAAGTAACCTGAACGCTCACCACCGACATTGGGGTCGGCGTGCACGCCCGGCCAGATGAAGGCAAAGTTCATCTGCATCGCCACCTGACCGGATTTGTAAGCATCAATGTTCTCGCTCATGTACCAGTTGGAGGACCCTGGAGGCGTGCCGGTTTCGTACAGTTCCTTGTAATACTCCAGCCCTGCGATAGCGCCCGGGGAATTCACATAGCCTTCCAGTTCATAGGGATTGTCCGGATTCTGATACTCAAAACCATAGTTATAAAGAGCGTTGGTTGCGCCCATGGTGATGCCTTCGGAGCCCCGCTCAGTGTAGATGGAGGCACCATAAACGGTATTACCGTCAATGGTCCGGCCCTGGAAGAACTGGGCAATGTCTTTCAACTCCTCCAGTGTGGCGGGCGCCTCCAGCTCACGACCGTATTCTTCCCGGAATTCCGCCCGCAGTTCCGGCCGCTCAAACCAGTCACGACGGTAGGTCCAGCCAACAACGTCGCCAAATGCAGGCAGCGCATAATAGTTTGGCGTACCTTTGGGCCATTCGGCGTAACCGGTCACCGTTGCCGGAATGAAGTCGTCCATGGAGATGCCGTTCTTCTCAAAAAAGTCATTGAGTTTCACGTAGTGTCCGCTTTCTGCCCCTCCGCCGATCCATTGGCTGTCGCCGATCATCAAGTCACAGAGCTGTCCGCCGGAATTCAGTTCGTTCAGCATGCGGTCAGCGAAGTTGGGCCAGGGTACGAATTCGAAGTTCATATTATGGCCGGATTGCTGCTCGAAGTCCTTGCTGAGCTCAGTCAATGCGTTAGCCGGGTCCCATGCCGCCCAGCAGAGTGTCAGTTCCTCTGCCTGGGCCGAACTGGCGGCGGCTACCATCGCGAATGAAGCCACGGTGTAAGTCAGTTTCTTGTTCATTGTTGATGTCCTCACTGGGGGCTGTCGCGGCTCATGGGTCGCGAATTGTTGTGTTGTCATTTCAAGCTAGTTGAGGTACGCACCTCATGTCAATAAATTTATGAGGTGCGCACATCAGAAACTTGCGCTAACTTTAAAATCACAGTACAAGGCTCTGAGTTGAAAGAGTTCCCGAAAAATAAGGACAGCATGAGACCGACCACGAAAGATCTGGCGCAAGCGGCAGGCGTAAGCCTGGCGACGGTAGACCGTGTGTTGAACGGGCGCCCGGGTGTTCGCAAGAAAACCGTGGATGCGGTCAACAACGCTATCCAGAAAATAGGCTTCGAACGCAACCATGTGGCCGCAACACTGGCCAGAAAGCGAGGCTATCGTTTCGGTTTTGTCCTACCAAAAGACGGTGATGAATTTCTGGATGAGATCATGGAGCGCATCCGCGAGATCCAGAGAGCCGGTCGTGCCGAAATGATGAGCGTGAAAACAATCCGTATCGACGAACAGGACCCACACAAGGCCGCCGCCTCGCTTTCACGATTGAAGACCGAGGATTTCGATGGCATCGCCATCATGGCCCCGGAAACGCCTCAGATTCGGGATGCTATCTTGCGCATGCGGGAGCGCGGCATCCTGACCATTCCGTTTATTTCCAATCAGCAGAACGATGAAAACGACGTGTTCGTTGGCATTGATAACCGCGCAGCAGGGGCTACCGCCGGGCGGCTGATGGGACGCTTTGCTTGCGCACAACAGGGAGCTGTGGCCGTTATTACCGACACGGTACAGGCGCGGGACAGTCTGGAAAGACGGCTTGGGTTCGATGATATCATCAACCACGATTTTACCAACCTGAGAGTGCTACCAACCTTGGAAACTTACGCCGATCCGGAACGGACACGCCGGATCATCCAGACCATCATGGCCAGTCAGCCGGACCTTGTCGGCATCTATATGATGGGATCGGAGGCCCGCGTTCCGCTTGAAATGCTGAGCCAGTTCAGAACCGATGAAGACCTGGTGACCATCGCCCATGAGAAGACCCCCTCCACAGTGGCGGCCCTGAGGGATCGAAAGCTTGACGCGCTGGTTGCCCAGAACCCGGGGCACCTGGTAAGAAGTGCGGTCCGGATTCTTCGCGCTAAATGCGAAAACCGGCCGACCCTGGCTTCACAGGAGAAAACACGGATTGAAATATTGATCGCCGATAATCTTTACTGATACACGTCGAGGACGAGACATGGACGGTTTGCGCAAGATTCTTGGCGCGAATGCCTAGCAAACCTTGCCAGCAGTAAAATGGTGCCCGGAGCCGGAATCGAACCGGCACAGCCTTACGGCCGAGAGATTTTAAGTCTCTTGTGTCTACCTATTCCACCATCCGGGCATTCGGAGGGGCTTGTAAGCAGCTTTTGACGGGCAGGATTGTATAAGGCCCTGCCCGGTAACGCAATTGGGATTGCGGAAGTGGTATTTTTAGGCTGGCTGCGAAGGCTTCCGCGCCCTGCCCTTGTAGATATAACCAGCGAATTTCGGGGCCTTGGGCACGTATAGGTTTTCCAGTTCGGTGATCTCAAACCCCCCTTCCCGAATCAGGTCCGCGATCGGTCGGTTGAGGTGGCAACCGCCGGCGATTTTCTTCCAGCCTGGGGTGATGCGGTGTTGCCATTTGCACACGCCCTGGTCCGGCGATTCTCCGTGTTCCAGGAACAGCAGTTCGCCGTCGGGCTTGAGTACCCGCTTCATTTGATCCAGCGCGGCTCGCCAGTCGGGTATGGTGCACAGGGTGAAAGTAAGCAGTACCGTGTCGACGCTGTTGTCTGGTAGCGGAATTTGCTCGCCTGGTAGGTCTAGCCACTCCACCGCAACGCTGGATTTGGCCAGATTTGCCCGTGCCTTTCGGCGCATGCCTTCGGACGGCTCCAGGCCGTAGACGAGGCTAACGGTATCCGGATTGTAGAACTCCAGATTAATGCCCGAGCCCATACCCACTTCCAGCACAGTACCGTGTGCCTGTGGCACCACCTGGCTGCGCAGTTTCATCACCTGCCCTACTGAACAGGAGTAATCGATCAGGTGCGGCAGTATTCGCTCGTCGTAGAAACCCATGGAGCCTTCCTATACTTGTTTTAAATCAAGGGGTGCGACATTCTGTCCCTTGGTTTTCCCTGTGCTACGGGTAGCATGGCTACTATCTGCCGGTAAAACAACACTACAACCCAGCCAAGGCAGCGGCCAAGCGGGCGCCAAGCTCGTTTATTCTGTTCACTGTAGTGTCCGGAGGTTCCGCATGGAACTTGATCCCGTCCTTCTGTCGCGAATCCAGTTTGCGTTCGTGGTGTCCTTCCACGCTATCTTTCCGGTGTTTACCATCGGGCTTGCGTCCTACATTGCAGTGCTCGAGGGCCTGGCGTTTAAAACCAATAACCCTTCCTGGGCGAAACTCTCTGCCTTCTGGACCAAAGTGTTCGCAGTGGTGTTTGGCATGGGCGTGGTGTCGGGCATTGTGATGTCCTTCCAGTTCGGCACCAACTGGAGCAACTTTGCCCAGGCGTCCGCCAACTTCCTGGGGCCGATGCTGAGTTATGAAGTGGTCACCGCCTTCTTCCTCGAGGCAGCCTTCCTGGGCGTGCTGCTGTTCGGGCGCGACAAGGTGCCTGCCGGGGTTCACCTGTTTGCGGCAGTGATGGTGGCCACGGGCACCTTTATATCATCGTTCTGGATCCTGTCAGCCAATAGCTGGATGCATACCCCCGCCGGTACGGAATTCAGGGATGGGGTGTTCTTTGTCACCTCCTGGAGCGAGGCGATATTCAATCCGTCCTTTCCTTATCGCTTTTCCCACATGGTGGTGGCCTCGTTCCTGACTGGCTCGTTCGTGGTGGCGGGTGTCAGTGCCTGGTATCTGCTTCGCAAACGTGAGGTTGAGGCGAACCGACGCGCGTTGTCCATGAGCCTGTGGCTGATTCTGGTTCTTGCCCCCACCCAGGCGGTTATCGGGGATTTCCATGGCCTGAACACGCTGGAACACCAGCCCATGAAGGTCGCCGCCATGGAAGGCAACTGGGAAACCTCGCGTAATGTGCCGCTGCTGTTGTTCGCGATTCCCGATCAGGAAAACCAGACCAACCGGTACGAGGTAGCCATTCCCAGCCTGGCCAGCCTGATCCTCACCCATGAGTGGGACGGCGAAGTGCCCGGGCTGAACGAAGTCACGGTGGACGAGCAGCCGCCGGTCGCAATCGTGTTCTGGTCATTCCGGGTGATGGTTGGCCTGGGCATGCTGATGATCCTCTTTGGCCTGGCCGGCCTGGTATTGCGGGCCGGTGGCCGATACTGGCAAACCCCCTGGTTCCTGCAAGGGTTGCGTTTTATGAGCCTGACACCCTTTGTGGCGGTACTGGCCGGCTGGTTTGTCACGGAAATTGGCCGCGCGCCCTGGCTGGTGTATGGGCTGATGAACCAGAGCGAGTCGGTTACGCCGTCATTAACCGGCGGTATGGCGCTGTTCTCACTGATTGGCTACATCGTGGTCTATGCTTTGGTGTTCAGTTCCGGTGTCTATTACCTGATGCGGGTGCTGTACGTGGGCATGGAAGACGAAGACGCAGAGGAAGGCCATGAAGCCGAACGGCCGAAACGTCCCTTCTCGGCCACCCATGTGCCGTTTGAGATTGATGATAACGGTCGTCAAAAGCCACTGAACCAGGGAGGCCACTGATTATGGAACTGTTCGATCTGGCCCTGATCTGGGCGTTTATTATCGGTTTCGGCATTATTATGTATGTGCTGATGGACGGGTTTGACCTGGGCATTGGCATTCTCTTTCCCTTCGCGCCGAAAGAAGAAGACCGGGACACCATGATGAACACGGTGGCACCGGTCTGGGATGGCAACGAAACCTGGCTGGTGCTAGGCGGGGCGGGCCTGTTGGCGGCGTTTCCACTGGTTTACTCCACCATTCTGCCGGCGCTGTACATTGGTGTATTCCTGCTGCTGGCCGGTCTGATCTTTCGCGGGGTGGCGTTTGAGTTCCGCTTCAAGGCCAGAACCTCGCGCTATCTCTGGAACTGGGCCTTCGCCGGTGGCTCCACGGTGGCTTCGTTTGCCCAGGGCGCCGTGGTGGGTGCCTATATCCAGGGCTTTGAGATTACCAACCGGGTCTATACCGGCGGTGCGCTGGATTGGCTGACCCCTTTCACGGTGCTGACCGGTTTCGGTCTGATGGCCGGCTATGCGTTGCTGGGCTCCACTTGGCTGATCATGAAAACCGAGGGCCGCCTGCAGGACTGGGCGTATCGGATCACCATTCCGCTGCTGCTGGGTGTGTTGGTCGTGTTCGCGATGATCAGCGTCTGGACGCCGTTTGTGGATGAAGCGGTGAAAAACCGCTGGTTCTCCAACCTGAGCATTATCTGGATATTGCCCGTGCTCGCCCTGCTCTGTGCCTTTCAGATCTTCCGGTCAGTTCGGAACCGGTTTGAAGGCATGCCGTTTGTCGCCACGGTGGGGCTGTTCATCTTTACCTACCTGGGCTTGATCGTCAGCCGCTGGCCCTATGTGGTGCCGCCGGAATACACGCTCTGGGACGCCTCCTCCGCGTACGGCTCACAGTTGTTCCTGCTGCTGGGGCTGCTGTTCGTGATTCCCATTGTGCTGGTCTACACCGCCTGGACCTATTGGGTGTTCCGGGGCAAGGTACGGGCTGGCGAGGGATACCACTAGGTGGCTGAACAAGCCGAGTCAAAACGTTGGCTGGGGGCACTTGCCGCCCACAGCCGGCGGCTGATCCTGGCGACGGTATCCGCTGGCGTTGTGGTGGCCCTTGCCACCATCGCGCAAATGGCGTTCCTGGCGGGCATTGTTCACCAGGGTATTGTGGATGAGATACCAGTGGCGGAACTGTCGCTGCTGTTCACCGGTGCCATTGTCGCCATATTGATCCGCGGTGTGGCTCAGGGGTTACAGACCCGCTACGCAGCCCGCTGCAGCCGTGAGGTGCGTAGCGAGGTTCGCCATAGTATCAACCGGTGCTGGCAGGCCAGCGGGCCGGTTTCGATGAGCCAGACCTCCGCCGGCACCCTGGCGCGGGAATGGCTTGACCACACCGACGCCCTGCATGGGTATTTCGCCCGTTTCCTGCCCCAGATGATGCTCGCGGTGGTGGTGCCGCTGATGATCCTGGTGGTGGTATTTTCACTGGACTGGCTCGCGGGAATCTTCCTCCTGCTGTCCGCCCCATTGATACCATTGTTCATGGCACTGGTCGGGATGGGCGCGGAAAAGCTCAACCAGCAGCATTTCCAGACCATCGGTCGTTTGTCCGGCCAGTTTCTGGATAAGGTTCGGGGATTGACCACCCTGCAGTTGTTCGGCCAGACCGCTCCAGCTGCAAAAACCCTGCGCAAGCGATCCGACGAATACCGCCGCATCACCATGAAAACCCTGAAGATTGCGTTCCTGTCCTCAGCGGTATTGGAGTTCTTCTCCTCCGTGGCCATTGCCGTCGTGGCCATTTACATCGGCTTCGGGTTGCTGGGGTACATCACCTTTGGACCGTCCAGCGACCTGACACTGTTTTCCGGGTTGTTGATCCTGCTGCTTGCCCCGGAGTTCTTCCAGCCTCTGCGATTGTTGTCCCAGCATTATCATGATCGCGCTGCGGCGATGGGTGCCAGTTCTGAAATCGTCGATCGGTTGCAGGGAGTTGATGAACCACAACCGCAGGCAGAGCCCCGTCACCAGCCGGAATCTCCCGATATTGTGGCCATTCGTGACGTCGCTCTTGCCTACGATGCCGCCAGGCCGGTGTTGGACGGCGTGTCTCTAGTGATCAACAAAGGCGATGTTATCGCCCTCACCGGGCCTTCCGGTGGCGGCAAAACCTCGCTCTTGCATCTGTTGGCCGGCTTCATGAGACCAGACCGGGGGCGTATTTCAGTGTTTGGAGAACGTGCCGGCGACGAGGCCTTTGGCTGGCTGGGTCAGTCCCCCTTCCTGGTGCATGGTACCTGGGCCGACAACCTGCGCCTGACCACGCCGGACGCGACCGACATCGCCATAGAAACCGCCTTGCATCACGTTGGCCTGGAAAGCCTGATCAAAGGCCGGGAACGGGGAATCTACAGCGCCATTACCGAAGACGGCCAGGGGCTCTCCGGCGGGCAGGCACGCCGCTTGAGCCTGGCGCGGGTGTTTGTGGCCAGTTACGACCTGATACTGCTGGATGAGCCCACGGCGGGGCTGGACAGTGACAGCGAAATATACGTGCTGGAAGCGCTGCACAAGCTGGCACTGGCCGGTAAGACTCTGGTTTTTGCCACTCACCACCAGGCACTGCTGACACTGGCCAACCGTACTTTGCTGGTGACGGAAGGAGGCGTTGCAGATGCGTGAGCTTGGCCCCTGGTTGGCATTGATTTTCTGTCGCCCCGGTCGCCTGGTGACCGGCGGCATTCTCATACTGACCACCCTGCTTGCGGGTATGGGGCTGCTGGCATTGTCGGGCTGGTTTATTACCGCCACGGCGCTCTCCGGCATCCTGCTGGCAGCCGGTGTGCAGGCGTCCATCAATCTGTATATCCCTGGTGGTGGCATTCGCTTCTTTGCCGTGGCGCGAACGGTCGCGCGGTATACCGAGCGGGTGTACAACCACGATACCGTGCTGCGCCTGCTGACGGATATCCGAGTGGCCCTGTTCGAGCGTTTATCCACCGCCGGCCGGGACCGGAGAACCCGTTTACGCGGCCCGCAATGGCTATCCCGCCTGACCAATGACGTGGATGCCCTGGACACGCTGTATCTGCGCCTGATCGCACCTACGGCCCTTGCTGCTTTGGTAACGGCGATACTGCTGATCGCCGCGTGGTTGATGTATCGCGGGGAACTGGCCGTCGGCCTTGCTCTGGTGCTGGTACCGGCATTTTTGGTAGCAACGCTGCTGGTTTACCTGCGAACCCGGCATCTGGTCTACCAGCAGACGGCGGCCCGCGAACGGGTAAGAACAGACGTCATCGAGCACATCGAGGGCTTCGGGGAACTCACCGCCGCAGGACGCATTGGCAAACATGCCGCCCTGTGCCTGCGCCAGGCGGGCCAGATCACCCGCAACGAAGCCCGCACTGACACACGCACCGGCTGGAACCTGGGGCTATCCCAGGTCATGGTGAACCTGTCGGTGGTGCTCGCGCTGTGGATGGGGCTAGAGCTGTTCCAGGCGGGGGCCGTGACAGGCCCGATGGTTGTGCTGCTGCCAATCGCCCTCCTCGGTTTACAGGAAATCTATTCGATGCTTCCGGATGCATTCGCGCGCCTGGGGGGCACGCTCGCATCTGCTGCGGCGCTCAACCGGGACTGCGCTCCAGAACCCTCCCAGGGTGCGCACGAACAACAGCCACATGGCAGTGACTGTGCCCTGGAACTCGAGCGTGTGACGATCCGTTTCAGCGACCATGCGCCGGTGCTCAGTCATTTCGATATGGCGGTCGCTAAGGGCGAATGGGTGGGAATCATTGGCCACTCCGGCGCGGGAAAATCCTCACTGGCGGATATCATCGCAGGCCTTGAGACGCCGGCAGTCGGGCGTGTTCACGCGTTACCGCTGGCCTATCTGACACAGAAAACCGTACTGTTCGATGACACCCTGAAAGCCAATCTGCTGATCGGCCGCCCAGACTCCACGGATGCCGAGCTCTGGCGGGTTTTGGAGCTGGTGGCGATGGCAGACCGGTTTGTCCACGAACCGGCGCAGCTGAACACCTGGCTGGGCTCCATGGGTAGCCAGTTATCTGGCGGTGAAGCCCGGCGTATTGCACTGGCACGGGTGCTATTGAACAAAGCGCCGTTATTGATTCTGGACGAACCGTTCACCGGAGTGGACGCCGAAACCCGGAACAACATTGCGACGGGTATGAAGCAGTGGTTGGCAGGAAAAACGGTGGTGTCACTGGGGCACGCGCCGGAGGCCTTACCCGCCTCCGACCGTACCATCCGGCTGGCGTAGCGGCCTCAGCTGGTTTCCAGTACTTCGAAGGTCAGGCCAGCCTTGCTGGTCAGGCGCTCATAGAGCTTGCCATCAAGAAGCGACGATGGTGTCCAGAAACCGCCCTGTTTTTCGGCCGGTACATCAAACGCCAGGCTCATACCTGCCTCGCCCAGCATCTTGCCGGTTGAACCGTAACCGGGGTCGCGGTCACCCGTGACTTTGGTCTTGATGATCTTGCCGTCGGTCGTCTTGCCCACAAAGCGCAGATCGTAAAAGCCATTTTTCTGGGCTTCCGGGCTTGGGCCCTCGCCCGGCTTGGGCACGAACTTTTCCACCACCCAGCGAGTTGGCTTGAACGCAGACGCGGTGAAGAAACCTCCAAGCGCGCCGGTAATTCCGTAAGCCGCGAGACGACCTTTCACACCACGACCAGTCATCATGGCCTCATCGTAGGTGAACTCCTTGCCATAACGAGCGTTCTGCAAAGCGTTGGAGCGATGGACGATCCGGGTGTTGATGGCCCCCATGACGAACGGTGCCAGCCAAACGCCGAAGTCGTTATCGAACTCTGCGCCTTTCAGGCTCGGTTGCCGGGTTTTGGAGCGGTGTTCCGGCGGGCAGATCGAAAACGGGTTGGCCAGTTCCTTGCGCAGTTTCGGGTCGGCGGCCGCTTCCTTGGCGATGTTCATCATGCTGGCTACGGTGCCACCGGAGAACTCGCCCTTGGCAATTTTGACCCGCATCCGCACATCCTGGCACTGAGCGCCAAAGGTTTCCGCAGCTTTTTCCTGCAGGAACCAGACCCCCATGTCTGATGGGATGGAATCAAAGCCACAACAGTGGACGATGCGGGCCCCGGAGGCCTTGGCTTTGTCCTCGTAGGTGTCCACCATCTTGCGGATCCACTGCACTTCACCGGTGAGGTCACAATAATCCGTACCGGTTTCGGCGCAAATCTTGACCAGCGGTTCGCCATACAGAGCATAGGGACCAACGGTTGAGATCACCACGCGTGTCTGGTCACACATGGCTTTCAGGGCACTTTCATCGGCGGCGTCTGCCACAATGACGGGCAGCTCAGACGCCGACGGGCCCAGGCCCTGTTTGAGGGTGGCCAGCTTGCTTTCTGAGCGTCCGGCGATGGCCCAGCGAACGTCTTTGCCGATACCATAGGATTCCAACAGGTAACCGGTAAGGATCTGCCCCACGAAGCTGGTGGCACCGAATACAACGATGTCGTAGGTGGTGTCAGTCTTTGTGCTCATTCGTTGTCCTTAATCCATTTGGATCAATTATGAATTGGTGGCGGTCGACCGCGACGCTTTTGCACCCATCAATACCAGGAACAGCGCTACACCCAGGCCCCAGAAGCCGTTCAGTATCAGCCCGCCAACCCAGGTCTGGGCGGTGACAGCGATGCCCTTCAGCGGGAAGACCACCAGCATGGCGACGGCTGTCGGCCCGATGGCGCCTACTATTACATTACCCAACCAGAACTTAAAGCCGCCAAAGCGGCCAAGGATCGCCCAGAGCACGATCCCCCAAAGCCCGCCAAAGAACGCCAGCGAGAAAACAGCGGGAATACCCAGCGGCGGAACCGCAGCCATGTTAAAGGGTGCGGATGGCACCATTCCCACGAAATAAAACACGGCAAACAGCCCCTGATGAAAGATCAGGGTGGCAAGAAGGCCACTGACAAATGCTTTTAACCAGATCATGTCACTATCCTTTCGTTTATTTCCCTGGAGGTTGCAACAAAACGTCGCATCGGCCAATCGAATCATCGTACCGATACTGCACACTCTGTCAGACTCAATGAACCCGAATCCCGGAGGTTAACCCATTGAACACCCTGCTTCTGGTACTGAGCCTCATACTTGCCACTCTCAGCGCCTGGCTGTTCTGGCAGGTACGTCTCCAGCAAAGATCCATTGGCAAGGCGATGGCTGAGAGCTATGGCCCTGATAATACACGGGAACCGGAGCTGATACTTACGCTGCGAGTAAAAGATCCGATTGCCCTGGCAAAACGCGAATCGAAGTCAGCCCGCATGTTGGCAGACCGTCTTCCGGTGATGGTGAAACGGCTGGTGTATCAGGAAGTCATGAAAGAGCTCGAACTGGAACTGGCCGAACGGGAAATCGACGTGGAAATGAAGCTCGAATACCGATAGGAGGCGCCATGGACATCGTATCACTGCTCAGTTTAAGCGCCATTGTGACCTCAACGGGGCTTATGGCGGTTGCGTTCCGACAACACAGCCGCAACACCCGAACTCTCCGTATCCTTCACTCCCAACGGATTTCGGCCAACAGCCATATCCAGAAAACCCGTATGGACCTGATGGAAACCCGAAACCGGGCCCGCTTGCTGGAGGAAACCGTCAAGAATGGCACCAGCGCGGTAGAGAAGGTTCACAAGGCCATTACCACCACAACGTTCAGCCTGATCGACCGCTTTTCAAGCAATGAGGAGTTCCGCGAAAACGCCCGTCGGGCGCGGGAAACCCACGACCAGACCAGTGACCAGATCTATCGCTCGGTGCACACCACCAACAAGGCGTTGCATATACTGGCGGACACCCTGTTTTTCGGTAAGAAGGAAAAACAGCTGACGGCACGAAAAAAGCCGAAAGACGAGCAATAAAAAAGGCACCCTAGGGTGCCTTTTTTAGTAGAGTCAGAAAGTTATAGGACTTTCTTCAACTCTTCTTCAAGCTGCGGAACCGCTTCAAACAGATCCGCGACCAGGCCGTAATCCGCCACCTGGAAGATCGGCGCTTCTTCGTCCTTGTTGATCGCAACGATCACCTTGGAGTCAGACATACCGGCCAGGTGCTGGATGGCGCCGGAGATACCAACCGCGATGTACAGCTGCGGTGCAACGATCTTACCGGTCTGGCCGACCTGCATGTCGTTGGGCACGAAGCCTGCGTCAACAGCCGCACGGGACGCACCAACAGCGGCGCCCATCAGATCGGCAACCTGCTCCAGCATCTTGAAGTTGTCGCCGTTCTGCATGCCACGGCCACCGGAAACCACGATACCCGCGCTTCCCAGGTCCGGACGGTCAGACTTGGCCAGCTCTTCGCCGACAAAGGTGGACAGGCCAGCGTCTTTAACCACGTCCAGCTGCTCAACGGCGGCGGAGCCACCTTCACCAGCCACCGGATCAAAGGCGGTCGGGCGTACGGTGATAACCTTGATGCTGTCAGCGGATTTCACCGTGGCAATGGCGTTACCAGCGTAAATCGGGCGAACGAAGGTGTCTTCGGACTCCACACGCATGATGTCGGAAACCTGGGCAACGTCCAGCAGCGCAGCAACGCGCGGCATGAAGTCTTTACCCGTGGTGCCGGCAGCGGCCAGGATATGGCTGTAGCCCTTGCCCACTTCGGCAACCAGCTCACCCAGGTTCTCGCCCAGGAAATGACCGTACGCAGCGTTGTCGGCAACCAGTACCTTGTTAACGCCTTCGGCCTTCGCAGCCGCTTCGCCTACAGCGCCGCAGTTCTCACCGGCAACCAGTACGTCGATGTCGCCGCCAATGGCCTTGGCAGCTGCGACTACGTTCAGGGTAGCCTGCTTCAGGCTGCTGTTATCATGTTCAGCAATTACAAGGATGCTCATTTAGATCACCTTCGCTTCGTTCTTCAGTTTGTCGACCAGCTCAGCTACGTCAGCGACCTTCACACCCGCCTGACGGGAAGCCGGAGCCTCAACCTTCAGGGTGGACAGACGCGGAGCAAGCTCAACACCCAGATCGGCCGGGCTCATGGCATCCAGCGGCTTCTTCTTGGCCTTCATGATGTTCGGCAGGGACGCGTAGCGCGGCTCGTTCAAGCGAAGATCGGTAGTCACAACCGCCGGCAGGTTCAGGGCCACGGTCATCAGGCCGCCGTCGACTTCGCGGGTCACGTTGACCTTCTCACCTTCGACAACCACTTCAGACGCGAATGTGCCCTGACCCATACCGGTCAGCGCGGCCAGCATCTGGCCTGTCTGGTTGTTGTCGGAATCGATGGACTGTTTGCCAAGAATGACGAGCTTGGGCTCTTCCTTCTCAACCACACTCTTGAGCAGCTTGGCCGCTTCGAGAGACTGAACCTCTTCGTCAGTTTCGATGTGGATACCCCGGTCAGCACCCAGTGCCAGAGCGGTACGGATTTGCTCCTGGCAGGCCTTCGGGCCGATGGATACCACCACGATTTCACTGGCAACGCCCTTTTCCTTCAAACGAACCGCTTCTTCAACAGCGATTTCGCAGAATGGGTTCATTGCCATCTTGATGTTGGCGAGATCAACGCCGGTGTTGTCCGGCTTGACGCGCACCTTCACGTTGTAGTCGATTACTCGTTTTACAGCGACCAGAACCTTCATAGATTCCTCGTTCTTCTACGATGAGTTTACAATTGAGAACAGCACATACTTGCAGGACCTGCTGTCTGTCAGGGCGTCATAATACTGCAGGCAAAGGCTACCGGGGTCAATAGTCCCTATAGACGCTGCACCGCCGCGTCAATGGCCAATGAACACCTGTTGACTCCACCTGAGCGTGAGACGATACTAAAAAACGATTCAAAAAACACGTTTTGGCCCAGTGCCACCAAACAATGCCAAAGGTAGACCCAAATTTCAAACAAACGTTTGTTTGATTATTCAATTGCGGTATCCTTTTACTCTATTAAGGCAGGTGCTTTCGCTTTGAGGGAGTCGTCTATACGAGCTTTTACCGGTATGATGACGCCCCTAAGAATTTGCCTGTTGGCATCACTATAAAACAGATGAGGAGACCAACGTGGAACGCGAATCGATGGAATTTGATGTTCTGATCGTCGGCGGTGGGCCGGCTGGCCTTTCGGCAGCCTGTCGTGTCATGCAGATGGCCCAGGAAGCCGAGCAGGAACTGACCGTCTGCGTCGTTGAGAAAGGGTCCGAGATCGGCGCCCACATCATGGCTGGCACAGTGTTTGAGCCCACGGCCCTCAACGAGCTGTTCCCGGACTGGAAAGAGAAAGGCGCACCGCTGAACACGCCGGTCACCCGTGATGACATTTTCCTGCTGAAGAACCAGGAAGGCGCCACCAAGATTCCAAACGCCTTTGTGCCCAAGAACATGCACAATCACGGCAACTACATCATCAGCCTGGGCAACCTGTGCCGCTGGCTGGCCGAGCAGGCCGAAGGCCTGGGCGTTGAGGTGTATCCCGGTTTTGCTGCCGCTGAAACCATCGTTGAAGATGGCCAGGTCAAGGGCATTATCACCGGTGATATGGGTGTGGCCCGTGACGGCTCCGAAAAAGACGGCTACATGCCGGGCATGGAACTGCGCGCCAAGTACACCCTGTTTACCGAAGGCTGCCGTGGTCACCTGGGCAAACGCCTGATCAACGATTTCAAGCTTGACGAAGGCAAAGACCCTCAGCACTACGGTATTGGTATCAAGGAACTGTGGGACATCGATCCGGCCAAGCATGAGCCAGGCCTGGTTATTCACACCACCGGCTGGCCGCTGAACGAATCCGGCTCCACGGGTGGTTCTTTCCTTTACCATCTGGAAAACGGCCAGGTGTACGTTGGCCTGATCAGCGATCTATCCTACAGCAACCCGCACATGAGCCCGTTCGACGAGTTCCAGCGCCTGAAGCTGCATCCGGAAATCAAGAAACACCTGGAAGGCGGCAAGCGAGTGGCCTATGGCGCCCGTGCCATCACCAAAGGTGGCTTCAACTCCCTGCCGAAGATGAGCTTCCCGGGCGGCCTGCTGCTGGGCTGTGACGCCGGCACCCTGAACAGCTCCAAGATCAAGGGTTCCCACACCGCCATGAAATCCGGCCTGCTGGGCGCAGAGGCAGTGTTTGAGGCGTTGAAGGACGGCAAGAGCGGTGAAGAAATCACCAGTTTCGAAGAGCGCTTCAAGGACAGCTGGCTCTATAAAGAGCTGTATGCCGAGCGCAATTTCAGCCCGGGCATGCACAAGTTCGGTAACTTCGTGGGCGGCGCGATTGCCTACTTCGAGCAGAACATTCTTCGGAGCAGCCTGCCGTTTACGTTCCACGACACGACTCCGGACTATGCCACGCTAAAGCCTGCGGACCAGGCCAAGAAGATCGATTATCCGAAGCCGGATAACAAACTGACCTTCGACAAGCTGTCCTCGGTGTTTATCTCCAACACCAACCATGAGGAAGATCAACCGGTTCACCTGAAGCTGTCCAACCCGGACATCCCAATTAAGGAGAACCTGCCGAAGTACAACGAGCCTGCGCAGCGCTACTGCCCGGCCGGCGTGTACGAAGTGGTTGACGCAGATGATGGCAGTGGCAAGAAGTTCCAGATCAACGCGCAGAACTGCGTTCACTGCAAAACCTGCGACATCAAGGACCCGGCCCAGAACATCACCTGGGTGACGCCGGAAGGTGGCGGTGGTCCGAACTATCCGAACATGTAAATAGTTCCGGATAGCCAAAAAAAACGGCCCCAACAGGGGCCGTTTTTTTATGAACAACTATGACGGGATCAGTGAGCGTGACCGTGCTCTTGCTCTTCGTCAGTTGCTTCGCGCGCTTCAACCACTTCCACGTCGAAGTGCAGTGTCTCACCCGCCAGCGGGTGGTTGGCATCGATGGTGACGGTTTCGTCGCCCACTTCCACGACACGAACGACCTGGGGGCCACCCGGAGTCTGTGCCTGGAACTGCATGCCCGGCTCGATGGTGTCGACACCTTCAAACGCAGAACGTGGGACCGGCTGGACCAGTTCTTCGTTGACTTCGCCGTAACCTTCACCCGGCTCAACAGATACTTTCACCTGATCGCCAGCGTTCTTTTCGTTCAGCGCATTTTCCAGTCCGCCGATAATGTTCTGAGCACCTTCCAGATAGGACAGAGGCTCGCGACCTTCTACACGGGAGGAGTCCAGCTCTTCTCCCTGGTCGTTGGTGAGCGTGTAGTGGATGGTGACAACACGAGGTTGGGCCATGTGATCTCCTTGCGTGTCGCAATGACTGTTTGATGTAAATTTGGGCAATCGAAAGTGATCTTGAACAGCCAGACTGCACAGAGGGACTTACGACCACCGGGCCTCGTTAGAGAGCCAGGCTCGGTAACAAGTTCGAAAATACAGTTTAACAAGTGTCAGACTGCGTTTTCTACCGTGAGTTAGTTGGGACGGCGGCTGGTAATTCAACCGTTATCGGCAATTTTGTAGAAATTTCCGCTACTCCAGACACCTATAACGGTATCTTCACCGGAACTTTCTTCAGTCACCCGGTCGGCCAGATCGTAATAAGCGGCCGTTACCAGCCTTGCCTCCACACCGTGGCGTAAACCGATGACCGGGCGTGGTTCGTTGGATCCTTCATAAACCCCAATGTGCAGAGGGTGATCGTCCCCAATTAACAGTGTCTCTCCTGTGTTGGTAGTTACAGACAGAACCTGGTCCTTTCCACTGCCAGAGACTTCAAGAGAATGAGCGAGAATGGCCGTATCTTCGACAGTGACCCGCCACTTCTCAACCGGCGTCACCAGATAATGGTGCCCGTCACTTTCCTGCCGCAGAATCGTCGAGAACAGCTTAACAATGGCGTCCCGGCCGATGGGCTTGCCCTGATACAGCCACTGCCCGTCACGGGCAATTACGATATCAATGTCTCCGGACAGCTCCGGGTTCCATGTTTCGAGCGGTGGCAGGCCTTTTCCGGGAGCCTGTGCACTTTCCACTTGTTGCGCAATTGTCTCGGGCTTCTGGCTCATAAAGGTTATTCCTGTGTGGTTTCACAGAAACTATGGGCGCTGGGGCACCGATTTTAAAGGTCTTATGAGAGATTTCAGGGTAGGAATTGTGCCCGCAAGTCGGCGCAGCCCGGACCCGCTACGGGCATTTCGAGAACCACTGCCTGAGCGGTCATAAAGGGGATGCCCTTACGATGACCATCCACCAGGAGTGTCGAAAGGCTGCCAACAAAGGGCATATGAGAAATCAGCAATAACGGAGAGGGAGCGGATTCGATCAACTCATCCAGACAACGGCCGGGATCATCATCCGGCGTAATATAATCCTTTTCCGTGACCGGGCAATTCAGAATCTCAGACGCAATCGCAGCGGTTTGCCGGGCCCTGACCAATGGGCTGCACCAAATAAACTCAGGGCGCCAGGGCGACTCCGCAATCTGAGCGGCTACGTCCGCCACCCCGTGGCGACCAAACTCCGTCAGCTCACGCTCCCTGTCGAGAGTGTGCCAACCGGCCTCACCATGGCGCATGACGATCAAGTGCACTGGCTTTCCCTCCGGCTAACCCGAACCTTACTGACTGATGGTTCGTGGAAGAATGAATTCCACATCTGAATTCTGGACCGACATCATCAGACTGTTGATCACTGCACTGATGGAGGCGCCATCGTAAAGAATCTCATAGAGCCCTCGAACCAAAGGCATGTAGATACCAATCGCCTCGGATTTCTCCTTGACCAGTTTCAGGGTATAGATGCCCTCGGCCACCTGGCCCAACTCCGCGACCGCCTCATCCAGCGCCTGGCCGTTACCTACGGCGTAACCAACACGGTAGTTCCTGCTTTTCGGAGACGTACAGGTCACGATAAGATCCCCTACCCCCGCAAGGCCCATAAACGTCATGGGGTTGGCCCCCAGGCTGACCGCAAACCGGCTCATTTCCGCCAGCCCGCGGGTAATCAGCATCGCTTTGGCGTTTTCTCCCAGATTCCGCGCTGACGCCAGCCCGGCAACGATGGCGTAGATATTCTTCAGTGCACCGGCCAGCTCGACGCCATACACATCCACATTGGCGTAGACCCGCAGATATTCGCAGCCAAGCAGTTCCTGAACCGTGCGGCGCACGTCAGGGTCCTTCGCTGCGATAACGGTTGCCGTGAGGTCCTGACTGACGATTTCACCAGCCAGATTGGGACCGCTGAGCACACCAATGCGGGAACGCGGAATTTCTTCCTGAAGGATTTCGCTCATCAGCTTGAAGCCATGCTCTTCGATGCCCTTGGTCAGGCTGACAACGATCTGCCCTTCCCGGAACTCAGAGCTGTTTTCACGAATGACGGAGCGGAAGGCTTTGCTGGGAATGGCCACAAAGACAATTTCAGCCTTACCGACGGCTTCCGGCAGGCTGGTAGTCGGTTGAATATCACCAGTTAGGGTGACATCCGGCATATAGCGGCTGTTGATACCGGTGTTGCGGATTTCATCCGCCTGGGCTTCGTCCCTCATCCAGAAATGGACGGTATGGCCATTCTCCCCCAGCACTTTGGCCATGGCAGAACCGAAACTGCCACCGCCGAGAACCGCTACATCATGGCCGGTCTGGGAAACGTCGGTGGGCCCACGGTTATTTTTCTCAGGCATAGTCGTTCCGTTATGTTTTATGGTTCAGCCCGGTAAACGGCCGGCAGGAATGGAGAACGCAGTGATGACCCCGGGCTCAGCCGGACTCTTCGCATTCCAGGGCACGCACCAGGTTCTTGAATTCTTCCCGGTTACGGCTGTTCAGGCCCATCAGCACACGGTGGGCTTCCAACACCTTATCCCTGACCTGCTGCTCGCTCGCGCGCAATACGGGGATTTCTTCCAGTTCTTCGATGCGGGACGCAGGCTCGCGAACAATGATGAAAATCTTGTCGAAACCCATGGAGGTGATGATTCGGGTTATATCGGGGTTGGTGGATATCATCGTGGGCAGGAAATTACTGCGTTTCTGGGCAGCCATGGCAATCTTGGCCAACAGCCCCAGGGTGGTGCTGTCGATGATCTCGGTTTCGGTAAGATCAATAACCACCGTCTTGAAATCAGGATCCTGGGTAATGGACTCAACCAGATTGTCCAGCGTCGAACACAGGTTCAGCCGGATTTCTCCAATAAACTTAAGGACATAGATGCCCTGTTTTTCAGCTTGCAGGATCTTGTAACCAGCCATTGAATCCACTGCCACTATGTCGACGTCGGGCCATTGGTATCAGGATCGGTATCCGTTACTGATACGATAGCAATATCGTCAGGTAACTCTGTGATCTCGTCGAGATTCAGAGCGTCGCCCAGGGAAGCAATAGTGTGACTACCTCCCGAGACGAGTTCAAGTAGTGTCTTTTCCTTTTCATCCAGGCTTTTGGCCTTGATGACCTCCAGTATACCGTCTGAGAAAAGAATCAGGTGGAACGGCTTGTCCAGTGGAACTTCGTAAACCTCCCATTCCGGCGTCTCGAACAGCCCTACCGGCAAGCCACTGCCTTCGAGGAACTCTGTCCTGCCGCCCTCCAGGGAAAGGATCGGCATCGGGAAATGGGCGCCCACCGAATAGCGAAGGCTCCTGTCAGACGTTGATATGATGCCTACGAACACCGTTACATGCTTGCCCAACCCGGTATCGAGCAGTTCGGAATTAATCCGCTCAAGGAAACGATCGGGAAACAGGATGTCATCACTGGAGCCACGCCTGAGATTGCGCTGGAGGCGGTTGGTCAGGTTTTTCAGCAACACCGTTACGAACGCCGAGCTGGCACCGTGGCCAGACACGTCGGCGATATACACCAGCACCTTGTCTTCGGTTATTCGGAAATAGTCCAGGAAATCCCCGCTGAGAAACAGCGAGGGCTTGATGAGGTGATTGACGGAAAAGCCGGAAAGCACCTGTTCCCGGTCTGGCAACATTCTGAGCTGGACCTTACGGCCGGCGCGCTGGTCGGCGCGTAATTCCGCAATGCCATCCCGCAAGTCCCGGTTCGCTTCTTCCAGTTCCTGGCGGTAAAGCTGGTTGAGCCGGTTCACACGTACCCGATCAAACAGCTTGCCAATAACGTCATCGAGGGCGCCACGATCATCGGAACAGGGTTTAAGCACGATATCGGCCGCGCCCGCTCTCAGCGCATTGACGATTTCGGAGGCATCTGCGGTGGAATAGCAGGCAACGATGGGGGTGAAGGTTTCCGCGTCTTCCAGTCGACCGGCAAGCTCACCAATGGCGTCCGGCGACAGGTCGGCAAAAATGATGTCCGGAATATTATCGTCGAACAGGGAACGGGCGGAAGCCAGGTCCGGATAACCGGTAACGTAGAATCCCCTGGCCTCAAGGTATCGACCCAGTTCCGAGCGGGCACGTTCATCCGAATCGATAATAAGAATGCGCTCGGTGCGCGATGTCATGGCGATTGCCCTAAACTACCATCGGTAAACAGGAAATTGGGTTTCTGATACCTATTCTGGCACGCCCCTGTGATATAACAAGACATGTTTGATGTTTTTGGGAGGTTGTAATCTATGAGAAGTGCCGTCAATGACCTGCTCGGGGCTTATGACAAGCTGATCATGGACCCGGTCCATGGCGGAATTCCGCTTTACCGGCATGAAATCAAGGTTATCGACCATCCCCTGTTCCAGCGCCTGCGCAACATTTGCCAGAACGACATCCTCAGCCTGGTTTTCCCGGGGGCGACCCACTCACGCTTCCTTCACAGTATTGGCGTGATGCACGTGGGCACGCGGATGTTCCGCTCGATGATCGACGCCTACCTGCGGGAACGTCAACTCAGCGACCAGACAGACCTTAGCCTCAGCCAGCTTGATGCCATTGACTACCTGGCCAAGACCATCCGCCTGGGCTGCCTGCTGCACGACAGCGGACATTCCAGCTTCTCCCACCAGTTCACCCAGGCGCGGCGCATCCACGACCTTATGTCGCGGCCCGACCGGTTTGATGACCTTTGGAGCGGTGTCGACTATTCCGTGTATCACAGTGAACGCCCGGAAGAACTGGAGCACGAGCACTATTCCGTGAGGGTTGCCCACGAAGTGCTGTCGTCCATTGACCTTGAGACCGCCGGCCTCGATCCAAGAGACGTGATCGGCATCATGGAGACCACGGATGTGCGGCCCAGCGATGCGTTCTGCCGCCACGCACGCACCTTCTGGAATTTCATCGCCGGTAACGACGCGGACTCCGGTATTCTGAGTGAAGCCGACACCCCCCGGCTGGTGATGGACCTGATGTCGTCCATTGTCTCCGGTGAAATCGACGCCGACCGGGCCGACTACATGCTTCGGGACGGCTTTCACTCCTCAGTCACCATCGGTGGTTTCAACCTTGACCACCTGCTGAGCAACCTGCGCTTCGGCTGGGACGTGCGCGAGCCCTGGCTCGGCCTGGCCATTACCCAGAAGGGTCTTGGCGCCTTGGAGGACTTCGTCTACAGCCGCCACCAGATGTACCGCAAGGTCTACGCCCACAAGACGGCCCTGGGTTTCGACTGGCTGTTGCGGGAAGCGATCAACGAAGTGCTTGAAGACCCGGAAATATTTGATTGGGTGGATACCTGCCTGAGCGACATGCGTTACTTCGCAGAACTGACAGACAGCTTCTTCTGGGAGGCTTTTCGCAAAGTGGCGCGGAAAAAGTCTGGCAGTTATTCACGCTGCATTGTGGACCGGGCCAAACTGAACCACCTGGACACCCGTGAAGATCTCACTGTCGCCGGCATCGAGGATCACAGCCGTTGGCTGGCCCGGGAGCTGGACCTGGACCCGGGCGAGGTTGTGACCTGCTCCATGCGGGCACGGTTCTCGAACATCCAGGACAATTTCAACGGCATCAAGGTACTGGTGCGTGATCCGATCAATCGTGCCCGTTTCCTGCGCAAGATTACCGATATCAGCGCCTTCTTCAGCAAGTTCAGCGACGGCACCATCACCCACTTCTACGTTCGGCCAACCGTACTGACCGGCAAGTAAGTTGGGTTTAGTCCGCCAGCATATGCGCGACCAGGCCACTGGCACTGTTGAACGCGCCCTCCACGCGGCCGCCGCTCAGCCAGTCCCCGGCCAGCCCGATGCGCTGGTCGCCATACCAGCGAAAACCGGGTTGCTCCGTGGGCGAGGATTTCGCATAAAGCCACCGGTGCGAAATCCAGTCGTCAGGGCAGACAGTAACACCGGTTACCTTCTTAAACGCCTCAATCATGGCAGCCGACACCCTGTCCGCCGAGGTATTTTCGTGCTCCCGAGACCATTGAGGCGTTGCATGGAGAACCCACCACTGGCCGGAATCGTCCCTGCCCGGTTTGCTCGAGTTATTCGCAATCCAGTCGAGTATCGGGTTCTGGCACCGCATCCCGTCATAGGGCTGTTCCAGCGCCTGCCGAAAATAGACAGCGGTTGCCCAGCACGGCTGGATATGGCTAACGTGGCCCTGCATCTGGTCCGAGAGCGCTGTGAGTGCACTGTTGCTGAACAGATCCCGGGTCTGAGCCGGAGGTGCCGTGACGATAACCGCGTCAAAGGGACCATAAGACTCGCCGTCTGTATCGTTCAGCAACCACTGTTGACCCTGGCGAACCAGGCTATCAATGCGCGTTTGCGCCTGGACGTCTGCAGCGGTGGAAAACCCGCGGGTGATGGCGGTCATCCGGGGAACGCCGACGTAGCGGGTCTCTTGCGGGAACGGCTCCCATTGCCCGGAGGTGGTCTGGTAACCAAACCGCCCGGGCCACGGCCTGAAACTGCCTTCGGCATAGCGGTTCAGGAAGGCGGAGAACGCAGGATTCCTGATCGTAAAGTATTGCGCCCCGATGTCCACGGAGCCACCCGCAACACGCTTTGCGGCCATGCGACCGCCCGGGCCGCGGCTTTTCTCGAAGATCGTCGCTTCATGGTTCTGCTCCTGAAGCAGAAGTGCTGCACTCAGGCCGGCCATGCCTGAACCAACAATGGCAATCCGGCGTATAACAGGCATCTGATCGGTTTGGTTAAACATCGTATAACGTGCATCCAAATTCGGTTGTTGGAACGTAGAACCCGTCAAGCGTCTGGTTGAGATTCTTCAACGCCCAGGCTTTACAGGTTAAACCACGAACGAAAGGGCAATCAGGGTATGACCCGAGTGCAACACTGGCTGACAAACATTCTGAGATGGTTCGACTCCGCTGCGGGTTCGGATCACCTCGACACAAGCTCGCGGGCTTTCAATTTTCTCAGGGTGGTTCCCTTTATAGCACTTCATCTGGCCTGTCTGCTGGTCATCGTCACGGGCACCAGTACCTTTGCGGTCATCTTTGCAATTGGCTTTTTCGCCGTGCGCATGTTTGCCATCACCGGCTTCTACCATCGCTACTTTGCCCACAAAACTTTCAAGACCAGCCGTGTTGCACAGTTTTTCTTCGGTGTCCTGGGCGCCAGCGCGGCCCAACGTGGGCCGCTGTGGTGGGCAGCCCATCATCGGCACCACCATCAACACTCGGACGACGAAAAGGACTTGCACTCACCACACCAAGGCGGGTTCTGGTGGTCGCACGTTGGCTGGTTTACCTGTGACGCGGGCTTTGCCATGGATGAGCGTCGGGTGAAGGACTGGATGAAGTTTCCCGAACTCCGCTTTCTCAACCGCTTTGACTCATTGGTACCGGCAGCCGCCGCGGTCGGTATTTATGCCTTGGGTGAAGCTCTGGCGGCGTGGGCGCCCGGCCTGGGCACCAATGGTTTGCAGCTGCTGACCTGGGGCTTCTTTATATCGACGGTGTTGCTGTTCCATGCCACGGTGTCCATCAATTCCCTGTCCCACGTCTGGGGAAAACGCCGTTTCGAGACTTCCGACGACAGCAGGAATAACGTCTGGCTCGCGCTCATCACCATGGGCGAAGGCTGGCACAATAACCACCATCGCTGGCCGCAATCCGTGCGCCAGGGATTCCGGTGGTACGAGGTGGATATGACCTGGTACGGACTGTGGCTACTCGCGCGTCTTGGCATCATCTGGGACATGAACCCTATTCCAGAACACATTCAGGAAGAAACCCGCCAACTGGATTCCATGAGGAGGAAACACTCATGAGTACCGCCTCTGTCATCGAAATGGGCAACCATAGTTCATCCGTCCAGGAAACTCTTGGGCGCTTCACACAACTCTTCAATAACCTCTGCGCCGGCAACATGGCGGAGCTGTCCAGCGTGTACAGCGAAAACGTGACATTTACCGATCCGTTTACAAGCGTGCATGGCATCGATGAACTGACGGAGTACTTCTCCAGCGCGTATGCCAACGTGATTTCCTGCGGTTTCGACTTCGGCGAGCCCGTGGTCAACGGCGAGGATGTGTGCATTCCCTGGGTGATGCAGCTCAGGCACAAACGTATTCGGAAGGGCAACCCGGTTGCGGTGGAAGGCATTAGTCAGTTGGTTATTCGTGAGGGGCGCGTTCTCTCCCATCGGGATTATTTCGACATCGGCCAGTTGCTCTACGAAAACCTTCCGTTACTGGGTGGCGTGATCCGTTGGATAAGGAATCAGGCGGGATGAGTAAACGGCTTGGAACAGCATCCAACATCTGGATTACCGGGGCCAGCTCAGGGATCGGCGAAGCCGTTACCCACGCGCTGGTAGACCAGGGGCACCGTTTGGTGATCACCGGCCGACGACAGGAGGCATTGGACGGCTTGAGCGCATTGGCGCCAGAGCGAGTTGTAGCAGCGCGGGCGGACACCACGAGCCGGGACGACCTACAGGGTATTTCCTCCACCCTGGAAACCCACGGCGACCTCAACATGGCCATCCTCAACGCCGGCACCTGTGAATACCTGGAAATCGCCGACTACGACAGCGCTGTGATTGAAAACAACATCAACACCAACGTGGTGGGCACCGCACGCTGTCTGGATATTGCCTTGCCGGCTCTGCGGCGCACCGTCGCGAAGGGCCAACCGGCGACTCTGGTGATTGTCAGCTCATCGGCGTGGTGGTTTCCCTTCGGCCGCGCCGAGGGGTACGGAGCCTCCAAGGCCGCGCTTACCTACTTTGCCCACGCGCTACGAGCGGATCTGGCGCCCGAAGGCATCGACGTGGTGGTGGTTTCGCCGGGGTTTGTGAAAACGCCGCTGACCGACAGAAACGATTTTCCGATGCCGTTCCTGGTCTCAGCGGAAGACGCTGCAGGCCGTATCGTCAAAGGACTGCGTAAAGGCCGTAACGAAATCGCTTTTCCGAAGCGATTCACCTGGACACTGAAGGCTCTGGGCGCCCTGCCCCAGGGGTTGATTGATCGCATGGCCGCCAGCATGAGCCGCAAAAGCAGGAATGAACAGGAAACCAGTGGATGAGTAACGAACGTCAACGTATTGCAGTCATTGGCGCTGGGGTCTCCGGCCTGACCACAGCCTGGCTCTTATCCGAAAAGTACGATGTGGAGCTGTTTGAAGCCGGCGACTATGCCGGAGGCCACACCAACACAGAGATGGTTACCGCCGGTGGTCGGGAGTGGCCGGTCAACACCGGTTTTATCGTCTTCAATGACTGGACGTACCCCAATTTCATGAAGCTGATGGACCGCTTGGGTGTTGCGTCGGAAGTCAGCGACATGAGTTTCAGTGTTGACTGTCATTCCTCCGGGCTACAGTACAACGGCACCAGCCTGAACACCCTGTTCGCCCAACGCAGAAACCTGCTGAATCTACCGTTTCTTCGTATGATCCAGGAGATCCTGCGCTTCAATAAGGAATCCCGGGCAGACCTGGCCGCTGGTAACATCGCAGACACCGAAACCCTGGGCGAATACCTGAATCGCAACGGCTACTCGCGCTACTTCCGCCAATACTACATCGTCCCCATGGGGGCCGCGATCTGGTCGGCGCCGGAGATTGTACTGGAACAGTTCCCGATCCGATTCTTTCTCCAGTTTTTCAATAATCACGGCATGTTGTCGGTAGACGATCGTCCGACCTGGCGGGTGATTTCCGGCGGCTCCGCGCGCTATGTCGATGCGATGATGGAACGCCTGGGCGAACGCACACATTTGAACAGCCCGGTCAGTTCCGTCGTCCGTGAGCCGGACCATGTGGTGGTCACCGTCAATGATGAGCACCACCACTTTGACCAGGTAGTGTTTGCCTGCCACAGCGACCAGGCCCTTGGCATGATCGCCGATCCTTCCGCCGAAGAACTGGATATTCTTGGTGCCATTACCTATCAACGCAATGATGTGGTGTTGCACACCGACAGTTCGGTACTGCCATCAAATCGCAGGGCGTGGGCGGCGTGGAACTATTTCATACCGCAACACAGCACCGAGCCTGTGTCTGTGACCTATAACATGAACGTACTGCAGAATTTCGATGAGGCACCGGAAACCTTCTGTGTCACCCTCAACCGCAGCCAGGACATTGATCCGGAGCGCATCATAAAACGCTTCGACTACGCACACCCCGTGTTCACCCTGGAGGCCGTGGCGGCCCAGAAACGCTATGACGAAATCGGCGGCCACAACCGCAGCCACTTCTGTGGCGCCTACTGGTTCAATGGCTTTCATGAGGACGGTGTGAGCAGTGCGCTCCGCGTTACTCAGGCTTTGGGAGTGGAGCTGTAGCCATGAACGCTGCCCTACCGCAAAACATGGTCGCCAATCAGCTTCACAGCCAATGGCTGGAGGGCACGATTCGGCATCGTCGCAAGACACCGGTACGCCACGAATTCAGCTACAGCACCGGCATGCTGGCCCTGGACCTGCGCGAGTGGCCATCCATAACCCATATCAGCCGCCTGTTTTCCCTGGAACGCTTCAACTGGTTGTCCCTGTACCGCCGTGACTATTTCCGGCCCGAGACCGCCAACCTCCTGCAGGCCGTGAGCGATCAGGTACAACAGGCGACGGGATGGCGCCCGGACGGCGCGGTGCAACTCATTACTCATCCCCGTTATTTCGGGTATGTGTTCAATCCGGTCAGTTTCTACTTCTGCTACCACGCCGGCGACCGCCCGGATCATGGAGCCGTGCCCCGGGTCATCATGGCTCAGATCACCAATACACCCTGGAAAGATCGCCATGTGTACTGCCTCGAAACCACAGGCGCGGAACCAACCAGTGCCGGCTGGCGCACTGAGCGCTTCGATTTCAGCAAACGCTTTCACGTATCGCCCTTCAATCCCATGGATCAGCATTACCAGTGGACGTTCAGTTTCCGCGGCCCTGAACTTCGGATCCACATGGGTGTGAAACAGGACGAACGCAAGCATTTTGATGCCACATTGGTGGTCCGACGCACCCCCCTGGATCGTAAAGAACTACACAGGAGCCTTAGGCAGTTTCCACTGGAAGCGCTGAAGGTGGTGGGCGGTATTTACTGGCACGCCCTGAAGCTCAAGCTCAAAGGGGTGCCGTTCTTTACCCATCCAAACAAGCTGCCTGAAAACGACCCGGAGCACCGGCGCGGCGCAGAAGACTCAGGCCAGGATGTCACCGAACCCACAGCCCAGAACAAGACAACCGGAAAGGTAAGCTCATGGAGAACCTGAACACCTCGCTTGAATCCACTGGCACTGGCCAGGCGCCGCTCACCAGCCGGTGGGCGAAAGCCCTTGTGTGCCAGCAGCTTTCGCTTCTTGAAGCGGGAACACTGACGATTCGTGAAGCCGGGGCGGAAACTCTGACCTTTGGAGACAATGACAGCCGATTCGCGCCGGCGGAGCTGGTCATCCACGACCACAGCACCTGGAAGGATCTGCTAACGGGCGGCAGCGTGGGTGCCGCTGAAGCCTATGTCGCAGGTGACTGGTCAACGCCGGACCTGGTGGCCCTGTTGCGGTTCTTTACCCGAAACGTTGATCGAATGAACGCCTTCGAGGACCGATTCAGTTGGGTCACCAAACCGGCCTTGAAGGGCCTGCACTGGCTGAATCGCAATACGAAGGAAGGTTCCCGCAAGAACATCAGCGCCCACTACGACCTGGGTAACGACCTGTTCGAGACCTTCCTTGACCCCACGATGATGTATTCCTCCGCCATCTATCCAGGCCCAGAGGCGACGCTGGAGCAAGCGGCGGTTCACAAACTGGATACCATCTGCCGAAAACTGGACCTGCAACCGGGCGACCGGGTGATCGAAATCGGCACCGGCTGGGGTGGATTCGCCGTGCATGCGGCCAAACATTATGGCTGTCATGTGACGACCACGACGATTTCCGCCGAGCAGCTGGAACTGGCGAGAAAAAAGGTCAGCGACGAGGGCCTGGAAGCGCAGGTCACCCTGCTGTTTGACGACTACCGCGACCTGGAAGGCCAATTCGACAAGCTGGTTTCCATCGAAATGATTGAGGCCGTGGGCCCGCAATTTCTGGACAGCTACTTTTCTCAAATCAGCCGCTTGCTGAAACCGGACGGCCTGGCCCTGGTGCAGGCCATCAATATGCCCGAGCAGCGCTACAAGCGCGCCCTGAAGAACGTCGATTTCATTCAACGATTTATTTTTCCGGGCAGTTTCATTCCCTCTTTTGGCGCGATGCTGGACTCCGTCCGCACCGGTTCGGACCTGGTAATGACCCACGCTGAAGATATCGGCTTCCATTACGCCCGCACGCTGCGGGACTGGTGCGATCGCTTCATGGCGAACCGGGATACGCTCGACAGCCTTGGCTACGACAAGGCCTTCCGCCGCCTGTGGCATTTCTACTTCGCCTATTGCGAGGCCGGCTTCAGTGAACGAGCCATTGGAGTTTCCCAGATCCTGTTCGCCAAGCCAGGTAACAAGCGTGAGAACATCCTGAGCGTATGATCCACAATGATACCCTGCGCAATGTCGTGAACTTCGCCCTGTTCCAGGCTGGCTGGTTCGTATGCGTGCTCTATCCGGGCCTGATGGCTGCCGGATTCGTGGTCCTGCTATTGGTTTTCCACATGCTGTTTGTCAGCCAGCACCGCTCCATCGAACTGCAGTTTATCGGCGCCGGCACGGTTCTGGGCGGTGTACTGGACGGCATCTGGTTCCAGACCGGCATCCTTGATGATGGCACTGGCAGCGTACAGATCACACCGGTCTGGCTGGTCGGCATCTGGGCCATATTCATGACCACCCTGAGCCATTCCCTGTCATGGATTGGCAGCAAACCCTGGCTGCCCTTTGTGTGTGCCCCCATCGCCGGGCCTTTTGCCTACTGGTCCGCCAGCGCGCTGGGCGCCGTGCAACTTCCGAATCTCACACTTTCTTTGGCTGCGCTGGCATTGGGCTGGCTGGTTGTATTCCCGAGCCTTCTCTATCTCCGCAAGGCCCTCTATCCGGAGCTGATACGATGAGGTCCAGCGCCCTTTTGCTCGCCTGCGCCCTGCCCCTGTCGGCCGCGGCCGCCGAGATGCGCTTTACCGGCCAGGCGATGCCGTTGAACGGCGACAACCTGCTCTATGAAGAGCAGCACGTGGTCACAGGCAAGTGCACCGATGGCCTTTTCCGACCCGCCTCCCACAACGTGACTTACCTTCGCAGTAACGGTGAGCCATTTGCTGAAAAGACGCTGTCTTACGAACAATCGACGTTGCGTCCAGCGATGACCTTCCGACAGCCGGGTTTCAATGAAGTCATGGAGATCCGCAACCGGGATGACGCGACGCTGGAAATCGAGTGGCAGACTCCGGAAGGCGACACGGAAAACTCGACGGTGGAGGTCACCCGGAAACTGGTGGCAGATGCGGGCTTCGACAATCTGGTCCGCAACCACTGGCCCGAGGTCACTTCCGGTGACCGCATCGAATTCAACTTTCTGGCGCCCACACGGGGCAAAGCCTATGGCTTTGTACTGGAGCCTGCGAAGGACGACCGCATCAACGCCACACATACGGTGCTGATAGAGCCCTCGAGCACAATCCTGAGCTTTCTGGTTGACCCGATCCTCTTGGGCTATAACGACAACGGCGCGCTGACGGACTACCTTGGGTTGACCAATATCCGCAAGGATAAGGACTCAAACTACACCGCCCATATCCGCTATGCTGTGGACACCGCTCCGGATTGTGAACTGACCCGCTGAATCCGTCCTTGCAGCCAAGGCGGACACACCGACCTGTTGTGGTAGACTTGCGGTTTCCTGACACACCCTGACAATCGCCAAAACTGCAAAACAGAAGGTTTCCGCCGATGATGTTTGTCTCATTCAACGTCAACAGTATCCGCACGCGGCTGCACCAGCTTGAGGCCGTGATTGATAGCCTGAACCCGGATTTTATCGGCCTGCAGGAAACCAAGGTGACCGACGAGGAGTTCCCGGAGGACGCCATTCGCGAACTCGGCTACCACGTTCACTTCCATGGCCAGAAGACTCATTACGGCGTTGCTCTTCTTTCCCGCCAGGCGCCGGACAGCGTCCAGAAAGGCTACCCGTGGGACGGAGAGGACTCCCAACGCAGGCTGATTACCGGCCACTTCACGGTCAATGGCCGCAAACTTACGGTGATCAACGGTTATTTTCCCCAGGGCGAGAGCCGAGACCACCCGATAAAGTTTCCCGCCAAGGAAAAATTCTACGCGGACCTGATGCGCTACCTGGACGACCTGAAAGCCGCCAACGGTGAGATTGTGGTAATGGGCGATATGAATATCTCGCCTACTGATCAAGACATCGGCATCGGTGCCGACAATGCCAAGCGCTGGCTGAGAACCGGTAAATGCAGCTTTCTTCCGGAAGAGCGTGAATGGCTGGGACAGGTCGAAAGCCGTGGTTTCACGGACGTGTTTCGACACCTGCACCCCGAGGAATCTGACACCTTCAGCTGGTTTGATTACCGCAGCAAGGGCTTTGACAGAGACCCACGCCGCGGCCTGAGGATCGACCTGATCATGGCCAGTGACCCGCTTCTACCCAAGGCGGAAGAAGCAGGCGTCAGCTACGATATTCGCGCCATGGAGCGGCCTTCGGACCATTGTCCGGTGTGGGCTCGTTTCTCGCTTTGAACCCACCTCGCCGGGCCGCGACATGAAAAAAATGAAAACCCGCGACCGTATACTTGAGGCCAGCCTGATGCTGTTCAACAGCATCGGCGAGCCCAACGTAACCACCCTGTTGATTTCGGACGAACTGGAGATCAGCCCCGGCAACCTCTATTACCACTTCAAGAGCAAGGGCGATATTGTCGGGGAACTGTTTGCCAGCTATGAACACGAAATGCACGACCTGCTGGCGGTTCCGGAAGACGCGACCATCAGCCTGGACCAGCAGAGTTTTTTCCTGCATCTGTTGTTCGAAACCGTCGCCCGCTACCGATTCCTGTATCAGGACCTGGTGAACGTCCTGTCCCGATACGAGCAGCTTCAAACCCGCTTCCGGCGCATTCTGAAAAAGAAAACCCATGGTTTCAGGGTCATCTGCGAGAGCTTTCGCCGCCAGGGCGTCATGGAGATTACCGATGGGGAGCTGGATGCACTCTGCGACCAGTTGACGCTCACCGCCTGCTATTGGAGCAGCTTCGACAGTCTGTCGCATCTGGATGACCGCGACTCCATGGACCCGGGCCGCGGTGTTTACCAGATGATGCACTTGCTATTGCCCTACCTGGGCCCGGATGAAAAAGAACAGATTTACCTGATGAGCCGGGATTACCTCTGACATCAATGGCCGGAAGCGAGCATCATTCCTCTTCGGAGCGGTCCTCGGTCTGCTCCCTGAGGCGTTGGAGTTCCGCTTCCAGGGCCTGAATCCGGCGTTCCATGGCTTCGATTTCGTCCCGACGGTGAATACCCAATCGACGCAACGCGCCGGACACGCGCTCATCAAACATGTTCTCGAGGCGGTCCCAGGTGCCAGTGGCCTTTTCCCGCACATCGTCCACACGGTCTTCCACAGTGCGTACGTGCTTTTCAACCACGCCGCGGGTCTTACTCTCCAACTGCTCGCCTTCCTGAACCAGACGCTCAAAGAAGCGACCAGCGTCCTCCTCGGCCTTGGTGTAGGCACCGAGCCCGGCCAGCCAGATCTGCCGCGCAGACCCTTTTATTTTACCCGCCAGCTGCTCGTCGTTTTCCGGCGTGTTTTCGTTTTCGTCAGACATGCAAAACCTCGGAGGCGTTGGACTCTCAATGGCTCATTATTGTATTACAGCGGGCACTGAATTTCAGTCAACAGGCCAATATCTCTGCGTCAGGGCTGAAACCAAATCGCCTGAAAGGCCCACAGCGAGCGGCTTTAGTATAAGCACACTTTCAATATGAAAAAATGTGATCAAACGAATCGCTCACTGGCTTGAAGTGTTCAAAATATGGTCAATACTTCACTGTACCGGTGTCCCTGCTGATGCCGGTTTGTCTGGAAGTCTTTCATGGATACTACTCGCACGCCTCTGCCCGGCCACCAGTGCCGGGCTTTTTTTATCTCCTGGATTAAAACTTCCCATGGCCCGGGCTCTGACAGCGGCTATGTCCTGTGGCATTATGCTGAGGCATTTATGTGACCGGCAAAAGGATCGCTTATGGACATCAGACGTATCGACGACACGATTTCAGTCTCGCCCCAGCTCACTGTGGAGGACGTTAGCGAAGCTGCAAAGCTCGGCTTCAAAACACTCGTTGCCAATCGCCCCGATGCCGAAGAGCCCGGCCAGCCGGGCATGGCCGACATTGAGGCCGCAGCGCGCGCAAACGGGATGGAGTGGGTGTATCTGCCGGTCGAGTCCGGGAATATCTTTGACAACGACGTTGACCGCTTTGATGCAATGATCCGTCAGGCAGACAAGCCCGTACTTGCTTTCTGCCGCTCCGGAACCCGCTGCACCGTGCTCTGGGCACTGAGTTCGGCACGCACCGAGCCGGCCCACGACATTGTCAACAAGGCCCGTAAAGCTGGTTACGATGTTGGCGGGCTGGCGCCGCGGATGGCCCAGCAGGCAGGGAAACGCTCCTGAGCCACTTTCTGAACGGACACCCATCATTCTCCAGGATCCAGAACCATGCCGTACAAGGGTACCGCCGATTTTCGCCATGACCATCCCGAAAAAACCGGAGTACTGATCACCAATCTGGGAACACCGGATGCCCCAACCACCTCTGCCCTGCGCCGTTATCTGGGGGAATTCCTCTGGGATCCCAGGGTGGTTGAAGTGCCGCGCCCGATCTGGTGGCTGATACTCCATGGCATTATCCTGCGGCTGCGTCCCAGCCGGTCAGCCAAAGCCTATGCTGGCGTGTGGCAACCGGAAGGATCGCCGTTGTTGATTCACACCGCCAGGCAAGCCGAAGCGATTCGCAAACAACTGCAGGCGAAACACGGCAATAACCTCCTGGTGGGATTTGCCATGCGATATGGCAACCCGGGAATCCCAAAGGTGCTTGATGAAATGCAGGCGCAGGGGGTTCGCCGGTTGCTGGTACTGCCCCTGTACCCGCAGTATTCCGCCTCGACCTCGGCCTCGACATTCGATGCCATTGCCCATAATTTTACCCGTCGGCGCTGGCTGCCCGATCTGAGGTTTGTGTCCCACTACCCGGACTACCCACCTTACATTGAGGCTATGGCCAGCCATATCCAGGCGCACTGGGATAAGCATGGGCGCAACCAGAAACTTATCCTCTCCTATCACGGAGTTCCCCTGAAGTACCTTGAGCGCGGCGACCCGTACCACTGTGAGTGCCACAAGACGTCCCGCCTGCTGGCAGAACGGCTTGGCCTTGGAAAGGATGAATACCTGACCACCTTCCAGTCACGTTTTGGCCGGGAAGAGTGGCTGCAGCCCTATACTGACGAAACCCTTAAAGCACTGCCCCAAAAAGGCGTAACATCTATAGATGTGTTCTGCCCCGGTTTTTCGGCGGATTGCCTCGAAACCATCGAAGAGATTGACGAGGAAAACCGTGAATACTTCATGGAAGCCGGCGGCGAGGGTTTCAGCTATATCTCCGCCCTCAACGCCACACCGGGACATATCGATGCCCTGACGCAGCTGATTGAGGAAAACCTGCAGGGCTGGCAGGTGCCGCGCAATGAACCCGAAGAACTGGCAGAGAGGGTCAGGCTCGCGGAGGAACAGAGACAGGCCCAGTACCCGGGCCGGGAGCTGTGAGATGAAACTGAATTGTGACTTGGGGGAAAGCTACGGTGCCTGGCGTATGGGCCAGGACGACCAGGTGATGCCCCTTATCGATATGGCCAACGTTGCCTGCGGCTTTCACGCCGGGGACCCTTCGGTCATGCAGAAAACCGTGGCTCTGGCAGCGAAGCACGGAGTAGAGATCGGCGCCCACCCCTCCTATCACGACCTCGCCGGTTTTGGCCGCCGCTCCATCAGCCACAGCCCCGAGGAAATTCACGCCCTGATCCTCTATCAGCTTGGCGCGCTACAGGGACTATGTCGGGCCGAGGGCCTGACACTGTCTTACGTAAAACCCCACGGTGCCCTGAACAACGACATGATGCGGGACATGAGCACCCTGGAAGCCGTTATGACCGCGGTTAGAAGCTATCAGCAGGATCTGCCGCTGATGCTCCCGGTGACGGTCAAACACGAACAACACCGCAAACTGGCGGACTATGTTGGTCTCCCCATCCTGCTGGAAGCCTTTGCCGACCGCGCCTACGACGACGAGGGCCAGTTGGTGTCCCGTCGCCTTCCAGGGGCGGTACATCAGTCTGCAGACAAGATTGTCAATCAGGCGGTATCGTTCGCTAAAAACGGTGGAGTCTACAGTTCATCCGGTAACTGGCTGACACTGCCGGCCGACAGCCTGTGCGTACACGGTGACAATGAGGCAGCGCTGAGTGGCATTCGGGCGATTCGCAAAGCATTGGCCACGAATTAGAAGCACTAACGAAACAGTTTGAAAGGATACGGGAAATATCAGGGAAGGAAGAGAAAGTGGCGGTGGGCCAGACCTGACTCACACACTGATTTTCCTCGAAAAATTCAGCCTTTAACCATTCCAGAACAACTACTTACCTGAAACGCTTGTAACCCACCATATCACCCTGTAGCATCGAATATCAATACTTTTTGTGTGCCGGGATGTGGGCCAAGCGATGCCGAAGATTGCCAAGGAACTTTCACCGCTCGAAGTAAAACGCCTGTCTTGTCGGGTCAACCCCTCCAACGGAGAGGTTAAAGAAGTTCGGTACCCCGTTGGTGGTGTCTCAGGACTGCTACTAAAGGTTACGCCCTCTGGCGCCCGTCAGTGGATTCTACGCGCGACAATCGGTAACCGCCGGCCAGATATCGGCCTTGGGCCCTACCCTGAAATCTCCCTCGCTCAGGCTCGCGACAAGGCCCGGGAAGTGAAAGAGAAGATCCGGAATGGTATAGATCCCCTTGAGGAAAAGCGCTCTCTGAAGCGTTCACTGCTGGCGGAAAAAATCAGCACGTTGACCTTCCAGAAGGCAATGGAAGAATACATCCGGATGAAGTCCAAAGAGTTCCGGAATCCCCGCCAGGAAACACAGTGGACCAATAGTCTAACCACCTACGCCATCCCGCATTTAGGGGAAATGCCAGTACGAGAAATCGAGCTCCCCCACATCAAGCAAGTTCTGGATCCGATATGGGAAACCAAGACTGAAACCGCCAACCGCGTCAGGGCCCGTATTGAAAATATATTGGGCTGGTGTGCGATTCACGGCTACCGATCCAACGAAAATCCCGCCAAGTGGCAGGGCTACCTGGATGAGGTTTACCCCTCACCGGAGAAGATCAAGAAACGTGGCCACTATGCCGCCCTGCCCGTGGATAAGATGCCGGAGTTCATGAAGGATCTGAAAAAGCGCACTGGCATCGCCGCCCGGGCTCTCGAATTCCTGATTCTCACGGCGGCCCGCACAAACGAGGTCATCGGGGACAAACGGATCCGGAAAGCCGGCGTTACCTGGCAGGAGATCGACTTGGCCCGGAAAGTTTGGACCGTGCCGGCTGAGCGTATGAAATCTGAGAAGGTTCACCGCGTACCCCTGACTGATTCCGTCATGGAACTGCTAAAAAGCATGGGTGAAGGTGCCCCCGGTGATTTGATTTTCCCCGGCCCGAAAGGTGACGAGCCATCGAACAACTTCCTGACCGCCCTGCTGAAGCGGATGGATCAGAGTGTAACCGCCCACGGTTTCCGTTCCACCTTCAAGGATTGGGCCAGAGAACGCACAGCCTACGCTGACGAGGTTTCAGAGCTTGCCCTGGCCCATGTGAACAGTGACGCCACCCGGGCCGCTTACGCCCGTTCAGAGCTGATTGATAAGCGCCGGCTGCTGATGGCCGACTGGGAAACGTTCTGCCTGCATGGTGAGAGCAAGAGGGACTCCGGCAAGGTTGTTGCTATTGGCGACAAAAAGGAATCTACGCCGTGACGTTGAAACCCAAGAGCCTTAACGAGATCGAAGAGCTTTCGAAAGCGACAAACGATCACTTTGACCTGCTATCCCGAGAGGTATTCGTGTACCTAGAGGAATTCAGCGACCGCGTTGAATCTGCTAATGCCGGAGATGAAATTGCAGGGGAGAAGTTGCTCAGGTATCTGAGAGCCTGCCTTAAATCACGAAAGCTTCCTGATCCATTGGTTGCCGACTGGGCTGCACAATGTATTTTTGAAATTACCGAGCATGGCATTAACCCAAACAAGGCATTTTCACTGAAGCCTGAGGCAGGCCGCCCAAAAACCGGCGAAAATCATCTCCGCGATCTGCTCACATGGGAGGATGTAGAAAAGATCAGGCTGGAACACGGCCTCAATAAAATTGAAGCAATCGCCCTATATCAAGAAAAGCGACATAGCTTGGCCAGATTATTGGAGTCTGGCGGAGAGAAAGGAACCTGGGAAGAAATATCAACCCTAGAAAAGCACTATCGACAAGGAGCCAGCTTGGTTAAACGCTACCTCAAAGAAACCGGAAAATAACCCTCGACTTTTATTCCGCAGAAGAAAACTCCCCGCTGATTTACTGCCCATGTGTTACGCAAAATCACATGAGGCAAACCGATGAACCACGAGCAAAAAGAGAAGTACCTTTCGGATCGAGAGCTGGCCTCTCGCTATGAAGTCTCTCGGGTTACGCCCTGGCGATGGGCGAAAAAAGGAGCCTTCCCCACCCCTGTAAAACTTGGCCCCAACTGCACCCGCTGGAAACTCTCAGACGTTGAGAACTGGGAAGCCGGAAAGGCAGGTGTCGCATGAGAGCCCCACAACCCCAGAAACGCAGCCCCGGCTGGTTCTTCCGCAACAACCATCAGTTTCTCGCCCTCAGCCAGGTTCCCCAGACGCTCAATACAACCGCTTCTGAAATTACAGATGCCGTGTCTCGCGGTGAAATTCAGATCGAGCGGATAAACGGCTGCAAGGCCGTGGCACTGGATGAGCTGTTCCGGTACATCGAAAAAAAGGCGGGCTGATATGGTCGATCAGAGAGAGGCCCCCGCTGGCAGCGATCCAGTCGAGGGCCCAGAGCTACACCGTGAACAACCAGGTACAGAATACCTCAGCGCTGATCAAAAAGTAATCCATCCGTATGCCCTGAAGAAGGGTATGAACAGTGACGCTCTGAGTGCCCTGGGCTGCACAGTGCAAAGCGTCCGGATTGCCCGTTTCGATGCAGAAGGTAAGCCAATAAAACCTTGGGAAGGGCCGGCACTGCTGAGACCCCTTCTTGATACTGCTGGCAACCCTTGCGGATTTGAGCAGATCCTTTCAGAGAGCATCCGCAAAAACCCGGACGACAAACCCAATGATAAGTTTGCCACCAAATGCGCGAAGGTGGCCGGGACGTTCACCCCTATCGGATTTGATATCGAGGATCTGCCAAAGCTTGAGGGCCGCTTGATCGTTTGCGCTGGCCTGGCGGACGGGTATCGCCTCCATGAAGCCACAGAGTTGCCGGTGGCGTGCGGCCTTGGTGAAGCCATCATTCCCGGTAATATCGCGCTCATCCATGAGATGAACCCGGGCCTCCGCCTGATCGCTGCCGTGGACAATGACAAGGCGGGCATCCGGGCCGGTAAACGCGCCGGTACCTCCTGGACCTGCCCTCAGTCTGCCAAGGACTGGAGCGACGTATACCAGAGCGCAGATGCAGAAGCCGTGCTGGCAGAGTTCCAGAGTGGAATGACGGCACCAGAACCGCCAGAGGGCCAGCCCCGCCCTTTACCGGATGATATGCCCCCTGTCCTGCCCCTTGATCCTGACAACCTCCCTACAGCCCTTCGTAGCTTCGTTTGTGATGTGGCCGATCGCCAGCAATGCCCACCGGATTACGTGGCTGTCGCGGCTCTGGTGGCCATCTCCGGCGTTCTGGGGAACAAGATAAAAATCCGGCCAAAGCAGAACGATGACTGGACGATCACCCCCAACCTTTGGGGCGCCATGATCGGCGGGCCCTCCGCCATGAAATCCCCGGCCATGAAAGCGGCTTTGTCTCCTGTCTACGCCATTGAGCGGGAAAATCAGGAAGTCTTTGAAACCGAACTGGCGGAATACAAAGCAGAAGCAGAGCTGGCGGAGATCCAGGGCAAGGCCGCAAAGGATAAGGCCAAGCATGAGGTTAAGAAGGGGAACCAGAATGCCGCCATGGACGCACTGCGGGCTTCAATCCAAGAACCGGAGAAACCCACCAGGCCCCGGATCATCGTGAACGATTCGACAGTGGCAAAGCTTGGGGAGTTGCTGAACGAAAACCCCTCAGGCCTTCTGCTGGTCCGTGACGAGATTGCCGGCTGGCTGGCCCAGATGCGAGGAGAGGATGGGCAGGCAGATCGCGCCTTCTACCTGGAATGTTTCGACGGATGCGGACAGTACATCTTTGATCGCATTGGCCGCGGCACGCTGCTAATCACCTCTACCACCCTGGCCATTATTGGCGGTATACAACCAAGCAAGATTGCCCCTCTGATACGGGGCGCTGTTCGCGGCAGTGATGACGATGGATTGATCCAGCGCTTTCAGTTGGCGGTTTTCCCTGACCGGATTAAAGCCTGGCACTGGAGCGACCGGCCGCCCAACAAACTCGCATACAGCACCTATGCCCAGGCCTTTCGGAAATTCTCGGAAATGGAAGCTGACGAGACGCCCCGGCAGTTTTCCCCGGGCGCACAGGAAATGTTCATTGAATGGATGAAGGAGATCCAGACCAAGGCCCGAAGCGGGGAACTCCACCCTGTCATGGAAAGCCACCTGATGAAGATGCCGAAGACCGTGGCGGCCTTGGCGCTCATATTTGAGCTGGTGGATGGCACCGGTGACCAGGTGGGTGAAGTAGCCACCGGCAAGGCTCTGGATTTTGCCGACTACCTGCAGAGTCATGCTGAACGGCTCTACTCAGTGGCCACTCATGGGGCTGTTACCGGCGCCAGGCTGATGATTGATCGCAGGGATAAGCTGTCAGACCCCTTCACCCTCAGGGAGGTTCAGCGCAAGGCATGGGCCGGCCTTACCGAGAAAGCCCAGATCAGGGATACGCTGGATCTGCTGCTGGATTATGGCCACCTCAGGGAAATTGAGTGCCTGCCGTCCGTTGCCGGTGGCAGACCTTCCATCCAATACCGCTGGATCAGGGAGGGTTAATTCATGGGCAGATGGCAGCAAAGAATTCAGAAAAGCCCCAGACCGGAACTGACAGAACTGACAAAACCCGATTCCGTCAGTTTTGTCAGTACCCATCAGGCGCATATTCAAAAACCTGAAACCCCGAAAAGCCCAGAACCTGAACTGACAAAACCGACAGAACCCAGTTGTGTCAGTTCTGTCAGTACAGGTCAGAGCCGTTTTGAGAATAACAACACCCAGGCAGGGGCCTTGTCATCAGTGTGCAGCCAGCTCGGCATCACTCCGGAGGAAGTGACCAGAGCGCTCAGACTTTGGGAGTCCCCTTTCTGCAGGGACGATCTGAAAGATCTTGAAACCGGCGCTCTTCCTCTTTGGCAAGCCCGCGACTATCTGGCGCTCTGGATCAGAGAAAACCCGGAGAAGGTCGCACACCTGAAGTCAGGGCGAGAGACGTACCCGGAACAGGATCAGTACACCCCTCTTTCAAAGCGCCTTGCATTGCCATTGCTGCCGGAAGACAACCGGTTTCTGCATCTCCGCCTGGCTGCACTGCCCGCGGAAAAGCACGAATGGATCCTCGAGGAATACCGCCGGCTCTGGATTCTCGCCAGCGAAGCCGAGCCAAACACCAGCAAGAAACACAACACCGGCCGTAGGGCAACCAATCGCTGGCTTTCAGCAGCAGACCTCAATCGCGCCGGCAACACCCAGAGTTCAACAACCCCTCAACCCACATCACACCAGGAGGTAACGGCACCCTGAATGAAGAACTGATCACCGCCTGAAGCCCTCACCGGTAAAGGCACAACACCCTGAACCTATGAACCGAGAGCGCCACACCAGCGCCAGGAGAACAACCAGATGAACCTTAAGTCGATGATCAAGAAAGCCATGAACCTGCAAACCGCCTCATCCATGCAGGCCAGAATCCGAGAGCTCCAGCGGCTCATTGAAGAGAAAGGCCCAGAACTCAGCCATCAAAGGGGCCAATTGACGCTGATCGAGAATCGAATGAAAAGCATTCAAACCGAGCTGGATAAAGAAGATGCGCCCCGGGCGCGCTTTGAAACCCGCTACGGCCAAATGACCAAACAGGAAAGGCTGGAGAAAGAAGCAGCCCTTCGAGAAATTCGTAAAGAGCAGACGGCAGCTGAAAAGATCGTCGCGCCCCTGCAGAAAGAGATGGACGACATGACGGCAGAGCTCAACAAGCTGCAAACCAATCCACCGAAGGTCGAGCTTCAGGATCTGATTATTGCCAAGCGGGAACTAGACGGCCTGGAAGGACAGATCCGCCAGCTTGAAGAAGCGGCTGAGCGTGCCTCGAAAAGCCCCATGGAAGACCAGATCTCCGAACTGAAGGAAAAGATTGATCTGCTCTCAGCTGACCGCGACATGATGGCCGCTGATGCGGATATGGGAAAGGCCACACCGGCAGACCTTAAGAAGGTGACCACGGATCTGAACAAGCTGAAGAAACGGCTCCAGGATCTGGAGGAAACCGCCAGCCTCTCGGAATCCACCCAACGCGGTTACCAGAGGCACCTGGACAGCCTGAGAGATCAGCACGCAGACGCAGAACGCGGTTACCGGGTAATGGTCAGCCTGTATGCCCGGGGCATCTACCAGGACGGTCTTGACCAACTCAGGGAAGCCGCCGGCAGGATGGAACGCGCCATTGCCGAGATGACCACTGCCTCGAACCTCGCCTCTCGGCAGGGAGATGGTGAAAGCCTCGCCAGCTCTCGCATCCAGTTGACGATCAATGCCGAAGGGATTCACGAATTCGAGAGGGTCAGCATTGAAACTGATGAAGACGTCGTAAGAGAGCGAGTTGAACAGATCGTGGAGGGAATTCAACAGCAAGCCGCATAACCACCCCCGAAAGTAGCAATGGAAGCAGGGGCTCCCCGCCCCTCTTCCAGTTTCGCTGGAACTCTACGCTTTCCCCACCTCAGCGCCTTTCTCATTCTCAGCATGAAGCCAACCCGAACACATCCCGGATAATCGACTAGCCTGAAAGCACTATGATCTGAAAACGAGGGAATTGTGGAAAAGGCGAACGTTCGACAACGCATCCAGATGAGAGCTTTGCGGTACTTGCTCAAGAAAGAGAGCCACGCCAGCACCATTACTTCAGAGGTTTCAGATTATGACACCTACTGGATCTACTTCACCCCGAGAGAACAGAGCAGCGAAGGTGAGGAAGGCGAGATCCGGGAGGGCCCTGAACCGGTAAAAATGCTTGTCGAGCCAGAGGCAGACAAGCCACTTCGCGCCAGACGTGTAAGAAAGATGGGCGAAGGACCGCAAGAACCGAAAGCCATCACCGCAGCAATGATCAACGGCGCCGAGTTTGAGATACGACATTTCCACAGGGAAACCGAAACAACTTATACAAGCCCAATAACAGCAGCCATCGTAAGGTTCACAGGAGTGTTTTGGTGTCTCTGGTTGTGGCATCAACTCCTGAAGGCCAACGCATCCCGAAAGACCAAATTTCTGAGAGAGAGGAAAACGGCGCTTGAGGCAATAATGCGCCTCGATGAGCGCGGACAAAATATTGGTTACGTATCCGTTGCCGAGGAAATAAGAGGCCCGGATGTGTTCATCCTGCCAAGCGACTTGAAGACTAGATATTTCCGACATATCCGCAGAATGATTGACTCACTCACGTTCACCGGAGAGCTCCAATACGATGGTAATCGCAAGACCTACCTACTCACCGGAAAATCCATGGCCTCTTTGCTGGACTGGGAAAGAGACCTGAGAACCCACCGCGCGCACGTAATACGAGAGACAATCATCATCTGCTTTACGCTGATCATAGCCATAGGAACAGCCGTTCAGGCTTACCAGGCGCTCTATGGCAGTCCCCCATAATACCTTCAGACGCAATGCCAGCCATTTAAGCAACCTACCCCTCCAATGATTGGGCTGCACTTGATAACCGCCGCTGCAGTGTGGCGCCACCTTGCTGCCCCAATTATCGAGTATCAGCCTGAAATACCCTGTGAAGGCCCCACACCGACTTTCACCTGAACCAGCCTCAGAGTTCACCGACAACCTCAGACCAACTTTGACCAGGCCAGAGAGAGCGATCTCACAGCGATCTGGTGGCGCGTGTATATGCACAGAAATCCGGGGGGCCCCTGGAGGTCTGGCCAGCCCGCGGGGCCGGAGCAACCACGCGGAAAACGGAAAATTTTCGTGCATACATGACGCCTCACCAGTTGAGGATTCTTCAACGTTTAAAATCAGAAAGTTACATCTGATCCTTCTGGTTATAAAACGCTGAAATTGATTTGCGCCCTCACAACTTCCACCGAACCTGAGGCCAGGCCGCATAGCTCGATCGGCTGCCGGCCACTACTACGGAAAGCATCGATCTGCCTTTTATCTGACTTTAAATGGCAGGATAAACCCTTTTATTCGTCTTTATTGGCATTAAATGCAGTTTTATGGTCCAATAACTGTATATGCAAACAGTACTGAGGGATTGCTCAATGCCATCACAGCCAGACGACATTTTCACCCGGAGAACCAGAGACCTGAAACGGTGGTGGTTCAATGGAGGATCTGACGGAGACGAGACTCAGGAAGGTCATAGCCGCGACAGCCAGGAAAAGGCCAAGGGCACAACAGGCCAAGGCCGCATCCAGCGAAACCTGCACTCAGTTTATCGTCAACTTAATAGGACGCAGAGGTGATCACTATGCCCAGACCCAAAGGCGGCCAGAATATCCGGCCAAGCAAATCCGCGATCCACAGTTACTACAAAATCTTGAGAGATGCGGCCAACGGTGGCGACGTAAACGCTGCTGCAAAGCTCATCGAGCTGGATCACCTGACAAGTCAAAGCCCGCGCCCTATGCAATTTCAAATGACGAGGGACTCCCAATGATCCGGGCCTTCGCCACCAGAAACCATTCAGAGGAAACACTCAATGGCTGACACCTCGAAAACCGTGGAAATCATTTTTGGTGGCGTTGATCGAACCGGTGCCGCTGTTAGATCAGTGGGCAGCAATCTCGAAAGCTTATCCGGAAGCGTTGGGAATTTAACCGGGCCACTGGCAAACATCACCGATAGCATTGTGAAACTGGATCTGGCATTGGCAGCTGCTGCGGTAGGTGTCACCGGCTACGCTGTAAAAATTGCTGATGACTTCGATACGGCATTCGGTGAGATAGCAACGCTCATCGGACAACCGGCAAGTAGCCTGGCAGATTTCCAGAGTCAGATTCTCCAGTATTCAGAAAGCTCCACTGCCTCACTGGATCAAATCACGCAGGCAACCTACAGCGCCATTTCAGCGGGCGTTGACTACAAAGATTCTCTGGAACTGCTCAACGCAGCAGAGCAGCTCTCCATCGCTGGCCGTGCGGATCTGGGAGATACGACCGTTGCCCTGGTCAGCACCCTGAACGCCTTTGGCGCCTCAGCCGACCAAGCGGGCGAATTTGCGGATACATTTTTCACAGCTGTTCAGCTCGGTCAGACAACTATCCCGGAGCTGGCAAGCTCTATTGGCAGACTGGCGCCCATTGCGGCAGCGGCAGGCCTGGACTTCAAAGAGATGGCCGCAGCTATTGCGACCATCACCGCCGAGACCGGCACAAGTACCCCAGAGGCAATCACCGGCATTCGTGCGGCTATCACTGCCCTGCTCAAGCCAACGGCTGAAGCCACCAAGACAGCGGCAGAACTTGGCATTGAGTTCAACGCCGCCGCGCTGGAGAGCAAAGGCTTTGCCGGTGTTCTCGAAGATGTAGCAGTCGCCACAGGCGGCAACACGGAAACCATCGCAAAACTCTTTGGCTCCGTTGAAGCCCTGGCCCCGGTTCTTTCACTGACCGGAAATGCCGCTGATGCCTTCGCTGGCAACCTTGAGAAGTTCAACGACAACGCGGGCGCCTCAGCCAACGCCGCGGGAGAGCTTTCAGACAAACTCGGATTGCTCAGCCAGACACTGGTGAACAATCTCCAATCCGCGCTAATCGGCGTTGGTGGCCGGCTGACCGAAGAAACCCGCTCTATCGTTCAAAGCCTGAGCAGCATCTTCAATTCCCTGGGCTCGGAGATCCGTTTAGAGGATGGCGCCTTTGCGCCGATTCTGGACGCCCTGGAAGGCCTGGCCGGTGACATTGAACAGAAGATGCAGACCATCGCCGAAAACTTCCCTGAAGCACTGGCGAATCTGGATCTGAGCGAACTACTGGCCTCTTTCGGAGACTTGAGCGACGAACTCGGAGACGCCTTTACCAACGTCTTTGGCGATATTGACCTGAACACAGTAGAAGGACTGGAGCAGGCTCTGCAACGTGTGGTCGATGCTTTCACCGCTCTGGTGAATATCTCATCCGGCATTGTCAGCGGTCTGGAACCCTTGTTCACAGCCATCGGTAAAGGTATCGAAGAATTCGAGAAGCTGGACGAAGAAACCAAGAAAAGCGTTGGTGAATTGCTAGGGCTTTCAAAGGCCATTGATACCGTTCTGCCTGCCCTGGGGGCGCTTGGTGGGGGTCTGGAATCCGTCGGAACAGGCCTAACCGCTCTGGCCGGCGCCCAAGGATTCAAAGCGCTCATTGGCAATCTGAACAGCGTTAAGGGAATCGCTAAAACTGCCGGCAAAGGTGGCCTGATAGGCCTGGCCCTCGCTGGAGGGTATGGCGTCGGAAAGCTCATCAATGAATTCGTTATTGGCCCGATGGAGGACGCTTTCGGAACCTCGATTGGCTCCTGGTTGTATGAGCAGTTCAACAAGGACGAACTCGAAAAGATAACCAAAGCGCTGAAGCCTCTGACAGAGGAAGAAAAGAAACTCGCGAAGCAGACCGGCGAACTCAGAGATCTGAACAACCGACTCGCCAAACAGCTTGGTGACACCGCCACGGCTACCGATGACACCCAGAAAGCCTGGCAGGACTACGCCGACGAACTGGTGAATGCAGCCAACAAACATAAGAACCTGGATGACGCCATCGGCGGCACCGATGAAAACCTGAATCGTTCAGGCAATGCGCTGGAAAAGCTGACCAACGAAGTCAAAAACAACGGTGACGCGCTCGGAAACGTTGGCCGAACCACCAAGGAACTGGCGGACAATAACAAAACCCTCACCCTCGGTTACGACGAGGCGACCGGCAAAGTGAACAGTTGGTCAGGCGCCATCATCAAGTCTGGCAAATCTGTAGACGATGCCGCCGCAAAGACTGAAGACCTCGTAACCAATACCGAGAGCTACCGCCTCGAACTGGAAAAGATCGACAGCAACGAGCGCATCAAAAAGATTGAAGCCGCTGTCTCCCTGGATATTGCAGAGGTCGAAGCAAACGCTGAAAAGGTCGTAGCCCTGGCTGAATCCATCACTGAGGCCTTTGGCGACTCTACCAGCCTCATTGGGGATCTATTCGGCGACTTCGATGATGCCAGCCGCAGCACTCAGTTGGACATTGCCTCTCAGATTCGCAAAGAGAACAAGTTTCGAGAGGAAGCGCTCGAAATGCAGCAAAAGCTCACCAAGGCAGAAATTGACTACATCAGAGCCAAAACCCGGAAAGTGGATTCTGGTGACGCCTTGGTGAAGGTGGACGGCTCAGGCCTTCAGCCTCACCTAGAAGCCTTCATGTTCGAGATCCTTAAAGAGATCCAAGTTCGAGTAAATGCAGATGGTGAGGAGATGCTCCTCGGTCTCAATAACACCTGAACGTGAGAATACTCTCTGCAGCGGCAGAGGCATGGGCTCTGGCACATGGCCCTGACAATGTGCCCACGGCAGCAAAGGGCTGCAGTCCGTCCGGCGCGGGGGCTGGTGAAGGCTGAAACACCCGGCAAAAAGTTCAGCTACCGCTTATTCCTCTGGTGGGTAGATGTTGGCAGATCATCCTGAAAAAACTGCCACCTTTTAATCCTATCGCCCCGGGAGGACTCCTACATGACGCGCAACGAGTTTCGGAAAAGATATGAAAATCACCCCTTAGGTCAGACCATAAGACAATGTGAGTCAACAACTGATGTCCGGAATTTGCATATCTACTTCATCGCCGCCAAGACTACCATCCACTTACTGAAGTATCAGGGAGAGCTGACCGCAGAGGATGAGGAATCGCTGGTTGCAATGCTCTACCGAATCACCGATGGAAAGCTGGGTACGCAGGGAACAGCACACTGATGTAATCGGGGCTACTTCCATAGGACCCCGTCTGACAACCAGTCACCACTGTTCTATGTTGCACATAGCGACCTAGCCTTTGCCCCGCTGTCTCTGAGCCTCGGGTCGATACTCGCAAGCCGGCCAATGTGTCAGCTTGCCAGATGGGATCAGGAGCAGGGCCCGATGAAAAACGATTCATTTCAGGACATGTGGGCAGAGGTGAAGTCCAGCAAGCCAAAGCTGTACTTCGTGATCTTCATTGCAGTTGTCGGGGGTATCGGATTGGTCACCACCGGCATTGAACTGCCAAGCCTTCCGGATCACAGCATTCCCCACTCCTATGATGAGCTGATGGAAGAAATCTATCAGTCCGGCCTGACGACCGCGCAAGAAGCCGAAAAGAAAACTGAATTTGTGGGTAAACGAGTGAGCTGGCAAGCAACCGTGATAGACGTTGAGCCAGGTTCCTGGGGCAACAAGGTGACGCTAAGTGATGGGCCAAAGAATTCGCTGGCTGACTACTTTCTTGAGGGTGTCGCGGACAGTGAAGCGCTGCAGCTCTCGAAAGACGATGTAATCAACTTTTCCGCCAATATCGACCGGATTGAGGACGGCGTCTTGACTGGTTACGTGTACCTCACGGATGCGGAGTTTCGTTAACCTTGTCTAAATTTCCCTTCAGCAAGTATTTTGCTTCATGCTCGATCAATCCTCTCTAGAAAGCCACATGGGGCTCATGTCTGAATGCTCGCGCACGAAGTAGTAGAAAATTCGGCCCACGTAGCTGAACATTATTTTTCGATCAAACCTTCCCTCTCTAAAACACGCCGAATATCTTCAAATGCTGCAGAGATGCGACCGGGAGGAAATCTTATTTGAGACAGACCAACTATATTGGTGAATTCCTCGCACCCTTGCTCGAGAAGAATTATCGCCTTTCGCGGCCCCAATTTACCCTGAAACAAACCCACCTCGTGCACTACGTTTTGCCTGGCATGAGAAGTTGCGTCGGAATGCTGATCTTCAGCAGTCATTATTAAAAAAGCAAAGCTTGCCGAATCCAACATGCTCGAGATTCTCTCGAATGTAGAAAGGCCTGCTACCGCTTCACGATTGAATTCATCCCAAGGCAGGGACAGGCGGACGCTGAGAAAATCCTTTAATTCACGCCATATTGGCGACTGGCCATGTCCAATAAACACACGCGAACTATCATCATTCTGTAAGAAAAAATCTGTCCCGAGCCGATCTAATTGAGAAACAAACTGTTCCAGTATTCTGGCGCGTTCAGCAAGCTCTTTGCCCGGATCGGCACCTGCTGATATTTGCCCTGGCGACCAAGCCTCGATTAAGGGGTGCCCCTCACCATATATTTTCCTGAGATGTGAACGAACACCGCCACTCCACATCTTCAGCTGCCCCATTTTTACGTCGCCCTTTTTAAGAAAACCGTTTGCTTTCTCGACGAATCTGCGGAGAAGGGCAATTACGTCAGCACTCTCTTGGTTTGAAGCTTCCACTATCACTCCTTAACAGTAACGCTCGCGATTTAATTGCGTCCGAAATTCAGAAGCTTTTTGCATCGCAGCGGATTCTAGAGGATTCAACGGCATACATTATCCCGGTGGCGCTGCCGATCCTTTATTAGCTGCTCATAATACCGCTCATCGGCAATGCTGTAGCCTTGTAGTTTCTGGTCGTGCCATCGATCCTGGGCACTCTTCAGCCGGTTCTCAGCGCCCTGGCAGATGTAGTCAGGACGATCTTCGAGGTCATCACGAATCTCGGCAACCCTCTCTCTGTAACGCTGTTCTGCCTCTCTGACCGATTTCTTAGCCTTTCGGCGCTCCAGCTCCCGACTCTGGCGAATTATGTCCGATTCAGCGGTACTGTCCGCAGACATAGATCCTGGCTGACTATCTCGAATCCTGACCTCTTCTTGCTGGCCAGGTGGAGGCTGATTGCCGAAATGGGTTACGCCGTTCTCATCGGTCCACTTGTAGACCTGGCCATACACTGGGAGCGCGAGAACGAGAAAAAGGGGGATGAGTAAACGCATGATGGTTGCACGTCCGTGTAACAGTTTGTATCAGCGTAGCACAAGGAAACGAAGTGGCACGGGAACTGCCAAATGTGCTCAACACTCGACAGCTGGCAACATCATAGGAAATTATAAGCTTCGGGCCGGCCGGGGCTCTGATTCATTAAGCAGTGCTTTTTGCGGAACCCTGAAGCATTTCAGACAGCAGTTCATACCCGCGCTCGACCCTTGACCTGAACGCGCTGACCGAAATTCCAAGTTCCCCGGCCATCTTTTCAAGCGTCCAGCGAGTGAGAGCCCGCTCCCCTGTTTCCGGATCCACTGTTACCGTGGTGCGTTTGAGGTATGCCCGGTGAATCAGAACCGCCTGGCGCTGGTCCGGTGATAGCCTGTCCAGCAGCGCCAGAGCCTGCCGGTGTTTCGGCTTCCAATTTCCCAACAGCCACCCCTTTTTCCAAACGGCAACATCTGACGCCTGACCTTTCGGAAGAACCCCGCCGCAATCCTGGAGCCGCCCGAGTATTCCAGAGTTTTGCCAGCCGGCATCAGAATCCCTCGACATTAAAACGTCGAGTGCCAAATCAACGATCTTCTCCAGCACCGCCTTTTTATCTCGATCCATAATTGATTTCCCCGATTCTAAGCAGATGAACAGCCCCGTTTCCGGGGCCACGGTTGGCTAAAGGTGCCCAGCGCTGACAAGTCGCATCGACTCGTCACCGTAAAGAGCAAACCAGTTCTCTGCTTCCTTCTCGGTACCGAATTCAGGCGAAACCGGAACGAAAGGCTTTGCCCGGTGACTGACAAAATAGTATTCCCAGCTTAAAGCGCCATTTTGCTCGTCGCCTCCGGTAGCGTGATACTCATTGCCCGCGTCATCCACCGCAATGCAGCCCGGCATCCAGGCAGACGGCCGATCCAGGTACCGAGCCCAGCCGGCGATTTCGCCGGCGAAGAAAATCACATAGCCGCCCTGATATCCGCGCTCATTACGAAACGCTTCAGCCTGCTCGATCCGTTGATTATTCATGATTCACCTCCCTGCTCGCGCGCATAACTGATGCTCTCGACAAGGTGGCAAATATGGCTGCCCAGAATACCGTTGGCCTGAATTAAACCGCCCAGCAGAAAATCAGATTCCACCCAATCCGGACAGCTCTGATAGGTGCGCTCAATCATGAAGCTTTCGATGACTTTTGATACAGCAGCGCTGGTGTCAGCAGCTTTCTGCAGTTCATCACTGAGCTCTTTCAACCGGTTATCGGTTGGGCTCAGTGCGCTCTGACTAGTATCCAGGTTACCCGATTCTTTAATTGGCGCCTGAATATCAGCCAGCGCTTCTGGATGGTCCGAACCAGGATCTTCACCAGGTCCCCGGCCAGGCATCAGTGCCCTGGCATTATCCATGGCCTCAATCGCGGCAGCCTTGTACTCTGCCAAGAAATCCTTTTCACTGGCTTCCTGCAATTCAATGCAGAACTCGTTGGCCTCAGAGATTGAGTTATAGGCGCTATCCAGCATGGCCCTGATGGGATCTGCCGGGCTCCCGTGATCCAGCATGTTTTGCAGGTTTTCACGGTCTCTCATGAAGTGGAGCAGCGTCTCTGTATCCAGTACACGGGCTCTGAGGTCATCTATCTTTGGCAAGTATTTGTTCATGGTCACATTCCCTTTCGATTGTTGGTAGAAACAAGCGAATCAGGTATGTGGGCCTCGTTGTGGGCCAGCTATCAATCTGGAGGGTAAGTATCTGATTTATGGGGAAAAGTGGCGGTGGGCCAGGGATTCGAACCCCGGGAAGGCTACTAACCTTCGGCGGTTTTCAAGACCGCTGCATTCAGCCGCTCTGCCAGCCCACCGTTTTCTCCACAGCCGTCATTGCGACAGCGGGGAGCATGATACCGGAATTCCGTTTCCTGTCAACGCCCTGGCCACATCGTCTTCCTTTCGATTCAACATTAACTCTATTTAATGGAATCCGCGAGGCCGTTTTCTGTCGTAAATGATTGAAAGTTGTGTATCTGGCATTATGATGAGTGTTAGATTCAAACGGTTGTGACACACAGACGGAGAAGACAATGGAAGACAGACGATTTGGCGTCCAGCAAAACCAGGGAGCCTATTCGACCACAGAAAAAGGTCGGGCGACGGGTATCAGCGCAGATGCCATGAACGTGCTGCGCAATACCTACATGCTGCTGGGAATGACTCTGGCATTCTCCGCACTGACTGCGTTCCTGAACATGAACGGCACGCATCCCGGCTTCCTGATCACGATCGTAGGCTACATCGGCCTTCTGTTCGCGACCTACAAGCTGAAGAACAGCCCCTGGGGTATCGTAACCACGTTCGCCCTTACCGGCTTCATGGGCTTCACCCTCGGCCCGATCATCGGCCAGATGGTGGCAGCGGGCGCTTCCCAGATCGTCGCGAATGCCCTGGCTCTGACAGCGACCGCGTTTGTGGGTCTGTCGGCAACGGCCATTATCACCAAGAAGGACTTCAGCTTCCTGTCCAGCTTCCTGACAGCGGGCGCCTTCGTGCTGATCGGCGCGATGCTGCTGGCGTTCTTCATGCAGAGCTCCATCCTGCACCTGGCGGTGTCTGCTGGTTTCACCATCTTCGCTTCCATCATGATCCTGTTTGAAACCAGCCGGATCATCAACGGCGGAGAGCGCAACTACATCATCGCTACTGTTGGCCTGTATGTGGCCATCTACAACCTGTTCGTCAGCCTGCTTCACCTGATGATGGCGTTCAGCGGCGACGACTGATCGCCTTGGCATCATCCAGATGACAGGCAACTGCCAGAGAACCCCGACCTCGGTCGGGGTTTTTTCATTCATGAGGTAAACTGTACTCTGAACTCCAACAGGCAAACAGGCACATATGAGTCCGCACACACCCTGCTCCTTTACCCTGGTCATTACCGGAGCGCCCTACTCCTCCCAGGCGCCACAAACAGCGCTCGCCTTCGCCAGGGCAGTACTGGCAAGCGGCCATCGAATTGACCGGGTATTCCTCTACGGTGATGGCGTTCATCTGGCGTCGGCACTGACCAGCCCACCCTCGGACGAGGTGCACTGGTCGCGGGCGTGGCATGATTTCCTGGAAAGCCACAACATAGCCGGCTTTGCCTGTATTGCGTCGGCGCTTCGGCGGGGCATTGTGGACCAGAGCGAACAGCAGCGCTACGAACTGCCCGCCAGCAATCTTGCCGCACCATTCACCATTGCCGGTTTGGGCGAGTGGGTTGACAGCGTGGCGCATTCTGATCGCGTTATCTATTTTCACAGTGGGGGTTGAGCCAGGTATGGAGACGTTGGTGATCATTAGCCACGCGCCGTATTGCGACTGGACGGGCCGTGAGTCGCTGGATATGGCCTTTTCCCTGGCCGCGTTCGACCAGCCGGTGACGTTGCTGTTCACCGGAGAGGGCGTTAACTGGCTTCGCAAGGCCCAACAGGCGGACGCCGTGCAGCAGAAATCGGTGGAGAAGAACCTGTCAGCCGCGCCCATTTTTGGCGTTTCCGCCCTGATGGCTGATCACAAGGCCTGTAAGCGGTATGGCCTCAACGAAGAGAATATGATGCCGGGCATTACCACGACAGATCTGTGTGCCGAACTGCTCGAACACTACGCCCACGTGGTCAACCTGAGCTGAGCAGGCAACCCAAACACCCGGAGAGCGCATTGATGGCAACCATCCATACCCTGCACATCGTCAACAAACGGCCGGATCACCCGGCGTTTGTAGCGTGCCTGTCGAGCATCACAGACCAGGATGGCCTGTTGCTGACGGAATCAGGTGTGCTTGCCCTGGCGGACCGTGAAGCAACGCTGAAGGGTACCGTTTATGCGTTGGCCCCTGACCTGCAGGCCAGGGCCATCGCCGTCGATGGACTTGACGTACAATCGATTGATTTTGACACAATGGTGGCCCTGACCACCGAGGCAACCAGAGTGATCAGCTGGTAATGACGATTCCAACGAGAAACAACGAAGGGTTCCTGGAAGACGCCTGGACGTGGTCACCTGACGTGGCCCGTGACATTGCGGCGGACGACAATATTGAGTTAACCGATAATCACTGGGAAATCATCGAATTCCTGAGAGAATTTTACAAACAACATGAAATATCACCACCTTCAAACAGGCTGTTTGTAAAAGCGGTCAGGGAGGCGTTTAACGAAGAGAAAGGCAACAGCATTTACCTGATGCAGCTCTTTCCCGGTACACCGGCCAAAACAGCCTGCCGCATAGCAGGTCTGCCAAGGCCGACGAATTGTCTATGAATCGTTTCGGGGCTTTCGACCGGGGTCAGATACCTCTCCCAGAAAGCTACTGAGGCCGTTTTCGAACAGCCCCGAACCGAACCGGAGGAACTGGCGGGTAGATTCTTTCACCGTACTCTCCGGCAGCTCCCGAAGAGTTTCTTCCACGCCTTCCCGTACACCCTGCCTGACTCTGGGCTCTATCTCCCGCGACGCGTCGATAAGCTCCGCCACCTTGCGATCAAGATGTGGTCGCACAATGCCGAACCAGAAGCCTGCCAGCACTGAAAGTACGACGCATCCTGTTACCAGGGCCTGTATCGCGACTGCCCATCCAAATTCCATACTGCCCTCCTGGTCAGCTCATTACGCAGGGAACCGTGTCCCAGGCGCCTAGTTCAATACGTTGCTCATGATCAAAAACTGAAGCGCACCCGCCAGGGAACCCAATATTCCCCCAACCAGCATGAGCTGAATCTCTTCCTCTCGAAATGCCGGCCGCAGGATATCCTGAAACTCAGCCGGCGCCAGCGACTTCATCTGCCCGGCCAGCACCCCGGCCACCACCGGTGCCCTCTCTCGGTTGAATGCCGGGTCCCCGAAGACATCACGGGTGGCCAGCACCGCCTTATGGTTCATGGCTTTTTTAAGTTCCGTGTACCCGGTCATACCAACAGTAACCTGGGCGCCGAGCTTCATGACCATCGAGTTGTCCAGCAGTGGCCTCAGATGCTTCTGGATGATCGCCCGCGTGCGATCCCCACGGTTACCGTTGATCATGGCGTCAGCCACTTTCTCAACGGTGATCAGTTCCTCCGCCACCAACCTTGCCCATACGTCGCTGATCTCCGGCTGACGCTGCAGGAACAGACCCTGCAAACGCCAAAACAGGAAGCGCCGGGGTTTGAGCGGGCGAAAAATCAGGTTGATGGCAATCCAGTTGGTCAGGAACCCCACTGCAAAGCCGCCGACCGGCAACAGCCATGGTTCGGGGTAGCGCACCCAGGCAGGGGCCAACAAGGCACCCAGCAGGCCGCCAATGATCGCCCCTCGATTGATAACCGACCGTAGCTCGACTGAGCCCGCTTCCATGAAAATCCGGTTCATCAGGTCCGGATGGGTTTTCAGCTCCCGGCTCAGCAAAGCCTTCAGGTCAACGAGATCATTGAGGTCATCCCCGAAATCCTCCACCAGGGACTCTATCCTCGACGGGAGCTGTTCCCGCCCCCACCGATAGATGCGATTCTTCATGAACAGCGGGAGGTTGTCCCAGAGCACCGGTTGGATGTCATACATCACTTCGTCAATGTATTCGTCCATGCGGGGATTCACCTGGGAAATCACCTGTTCAACAATTCGTTGTGGTTCCAGCTGCTGGTAGACGGCGTTCAGATCACCAAACTGCTGCAGGGTGCGGTCAATACAGATGTGGGCCATTTTCTCGGCCTTGCGGGGAATCACTCCCTGCCAGCCAATAACGCCAATACCCACAAACTGGATGGGGTTGAATGACATCTGGATCGCCAGCCAATTGGTAAACCAGCCGACAATAGCTGCCATGAGTGGCACAGAGAAAAGTGCTACATCAACCAAGACAAACCCCAGTGTGTGATTGGCGGGCACGGTGATGAGGACGCGCCGTAATTTTGTATGACGGGTATCTTACCCATCGTTCGATTCAGATTATGTGACGGATAATGAGGTAAATCGAATTATCCAACATTGGCCGTTCCGCCACAGCAACGACGATAGCGCGGCACTCATGGCACTCACAAACCTGATACTGACAAACCGCGACTGACAAACACCCGCACCAAAATCGAGTAGGAGGGGGAGTTACCTCCCCCGTCCTCTCACACCACCGGGCATACGGTTCCGTACCACGGCGGTTCATGGTCGGCTCTGAAGCCGAGTCATCGTATCCAGCAAGCTTACCAGAGACAGA
>Ga0208031_1000021_pt1 | contig 110535 bp, 230 predicted proteins | sample MalvirAntarct_38_FD_184252 | JGI IMG/M metagenome (GOLD analysis project Ga0208031, IMG submission 184252) | Marine viral communities from the Global Malaspina Expedition - Malaspina viral metaG Antarct_38 (SPAdes) (version 2) | ecosystem: Environmental > Aquatic > Marine > Oceanic | place...
AAATAAGACTATCATTAATTTGGTAGTCTTATTTTTTTGTCTTATATTTGCAGTATGAGAGATATTAAATTTAGAGTTTGGGAGAAATCTAGGAAAACTATGATTTATAATGCTATTGAATATGCATTACTAGCCCTTGCGAAGGCTACCCATAGTACAGACAACAAACTTAACCCTATTGGGTTTAGTGAACAAGACTATGAACACTTTGAAGTGATGCAATTCACAGACATACAAGACAAAAACAGAATTGATATCTATGAAGGTGATATAATGCGAGATAAGAATGGAATTATTTATAAGGTAGAGTTTAGGTGTGGTGGATTTATAAAATATGGTGATGGTGTTACAACTCCCTTAATCGATTCAATAGGGTGGTTAGAGTGTGAGGTAATAGGTAACAGACACGAAAACCCTGAACTAATAAAATATTAACTATGAGACGACATAAATTAGTTTCCGAGATATGGAAACACGCAGAGAAACTAAATGCTAATAAAACCACATTAGTATTTTTACTTTCAACCATGACAGATAAAGCTTTAACTAAATTCCATAAAGAATTTATGGAAAAGTCAGTGCCTTATGACGGAAAATGAGACAAATATTGAAATACTTCAAGAGCTACAATTTAACGATAGGTGGTTAAGTCATGAATATAAACAGAGTACAGAATATCGAGCTTACTTGGCTCAAGTAGCTAAAGATTTACAAAAATTTTATACATAATTTGGTTATGTGGATTATTTTGAGTATAATTGCGCAAACATTAACATATGAGAACTGAAGGTAAAGTGAGTAAAAACAATTCAAAAAAATTTATATTAAACGACACTTGCGATTCAATCAAAGATGTTGTTCATTTAGTTGCAATAGTTTTTCAAACAGCCGACCTATACACAATAAGTAAAGCTTTAGAGAGAATTGGCTATCCATATGGTGCTTGGGGTGATTTCACAACAAGATTAATGACCGTACATGGATGGTACCTAAAAGCAGATAGAGATATTAATAAACTAACGAAGTCTTATGGCGGTGCTGAAGACTATTTCGATTTATTACATAAATAAAATATATGAAAAGTAGTATAAAAGTAGATTACGTAAAACTCCCTAATGGTAAATATATTGGGTGGGCAGTAGATTATAAAGCTGTAGTAGTACAAGGCGATGATTTAGTAGATTTAAGAATGAAAATAATGACTTCTTTAAAAGCATTATTTTCACATTTTATTGATAAGATAGATGATGATACTTTATCGGTTCATTGTAATGAAAAAAACCTTGATTAATGAATAAAGAGGTAAAAAGACTTTATAACGAAGCATTAGCAAATCAAGAGTTTAATCTTGAATGTAAAGAAGCTGACCCAAGTGGTTATATTAAACCAAATATGTTTTCTAGCCCAGTGCTTCAACATTTATATGGTATGGCATACTATGGATGGTTAGTAGGTAAGAAAAGATATAAGCACGAAAATTATCATTATTAACAAACAAAAAATTATATATGAAACCAATTAAAGGAACAAGAAAAACAAACAAAAAAGAACTTAAAGCAATTGCTAACTATTTAGCAACCGATGCAATGCACCTATACGACCAACCTTATCCAACAAACGATGAAGCTTATTCTGCGTATAAAAAGGTGTTGAAAAAACTTACCACAATTACATATGAATTACCAAAAACTGCTGGAGTCTTAGTAGTGGTAATCAATGTATTCAAAGTTAAAGATAAAGTTTCTGGGCTTTGTTACGATAAATTTGTTGAACAATATCTAATCACTGAAGACGAAGTAAAAAACGTAACTGATTTGGATTATATTGCATCAGACGAATTCACTGAAGTTCCACTTCCATTTGGTGTCCAATTAATTAACGGTGAAATAGCTATGGTTGACGAAAACGGTCCAACTATTATTGATGAGAATCCATGTGCTCGAATCCCATTACCTAGTGATATTAATGAGATTCACTAATGGAATGTCCTAAATGTTTAAAGAATTGGGTATGTGGGTGTAAGTCTTGTAAATCGAGACGTAATATGCCTATGTATCGAAGTTCTAAATTAAGCGGTGGGAAATTAGATTGGGAGCAGTGCCCTTATTGTCGAACCAAATACCATCCAGACCAATTATTGGATTATGAATGGGCTTTGAGGCAAGGTGCTGAAAAAATTACTGGTGACCCACTTGGGGTACTCTCTAATATTCAATTAAACGAAATTAGAAAAGAAGCTAGGAAGGGTGAATTGTTAAAACATATATTTAAAACATAAAATACTAGGTAGTTTGAATTAATTATTGTATATTTGCATAAATAAAAACACATATTATGGAAATATTCAGATTGATAGTTTTAGGAATTTTTGTATACCTCATATACCTCATTATTTATGACATCTTCAATAAGAAACATGCTATAATGAGTAACTTCCCATTGATTGGAAGGCTTAGATACATTTTAGAGAAGATTGGACCAGAATTACGACAATACATTGTAGCTAGTAATAGAGAAGAAACCCCATTTAATAGACTTTGGCGAAATTACATATACGCATCTTCTAAAGGTGAAAATAATCTAACTGGGTTTGGTTCTGACGCTGACTTTAACAAAACAGGACATTTCTTTCTTAAAACTTCTGTATTCCCAGTTAAAAATGATAATGTAACAACAATTCCAAGTGCAAAGATAATAGGCTCATGTAGAGATAAACCTTATAGACCAAAATCTGTTGTTAATATTTCAGCAATGAGTTATGGGTCATTAGGTAAAAAAGCAACTACGGCAAATAATATTGGAGCAGACATTGCTGGTGCTTACCATAATACTGGTGAGGGTGGATATTCACCCGAATATCATGGTAATGGGGCAGATGTTGTATTCCATATAGGTACAGGTTACTTTGGTTGTGGGGATACAGATGAAAATGGTCATAGACAATTTAATATGTGGAAGCTTAAAATGCTTGTTAATCTTAATCCAAATATTAAGATGATTGAACTTAAGTTATCGCAAGGTGCAAAACCAGGTAAGGGTGGAATACTTCCAGCGAATAAGGTAACACCAGAGATAGCAAAAGCAAGAGGTGTAAAAGTTGGTGAAACAGTTTATTCACCTTCATATCATAGTGCTTTTGATAATGTACACGATATGGTAAATCTGATTGAAGATATTGCTAACGAAACTGGTTTACCAGTTGGTATTAAATCGGCAGTTGGAAAGATGATTTTTTGGGATGATTTGGCTAGTTTAATGAATCGCACACACAAAGGTCCAGACTTCATAACAATTGATGGTGGTGAAGGTGGTACTGGAGCCGCACCAATTGCGTTTACCGATAACATGTCACTTCCACTAAGAGATGGGTTTGCACAAGTTTATAAAACGTTTCAAAAATATCATTTAGTAGATAGAATTACTTGGATAGCTTCGGGAAAGTTGGGTCACCCAACAAGAGCAGCAGTTGCATTTGCAATGGGAGCGGATTTAATCAATATAGCAAGAGAAGTAATGATTTCTGCGGGTTGTATTCAAGCGCAACAATGTCACACTGGAAATTGTCCTACTGGTATTGCCACACACAAATGGTGGTTAGAGAAAGGTTTCAATGTAAAAGATAAATCTGAGAGGGTTGGTCTATTCATTAAAACCCTTGTTAAAGATATTCTTGAAGTAACTAATGCAAGTGGATACACACATCCTTGTGAATTTACAATGGACGATGTGATGTTCAATACAAGTGATTCTTCAAGAATGAAAAGCATGGAAGTGCTTTATGGTTATAAAAAAAATATAGTTAAAAGGTGAAATTCCTAAAAAAATATCAAATAAACTTGTTTAAGTGGAATATAAATAGTATATTTGATATGCAAATTAATTTTTAAATGTTATGAAATAAGGCTATCAATTATTTGGTAGTCTTATTTTTATTTAGTACCTTTGCGACATGAAAACATTAGTAATACATCCATACGACCCAACTACCGAATTTCTTAAACCGATTTATGCGGGTAAGGATTGGACTGTAATAACCGAAAACGCATCCAAGAGATTGATATTTGAGTCTTTAAAGGAGCATGACCGAATCATAATGATGGGACATGGTACTGGATATGGATTAATCGGATATGGTCGATTGATTATTGAATCTAAATGGGTTTACTTATTAAGAGAAAAATATACTGTATCAATTTGGTGTAACGCAGATGAGTTCGTATTAAAATATGGATTGAAAGGGTTTTACACTGGAATGATTATTTCTGAATTAGAGGAAGCTATGATGTTTTGCGTTCCAGCAACAGGAGCTGAAATTGAAGGGTCTAACACCCTATTCACTGATACAATAACTAAACATATCGATGATATGACTAAAGTCGATGAAATCGTTGCTGACTACGCCCTTGTGGATACTCCAGTGATAGAATTCAACAAGGCTAGAATATACCATACATAATGGAAGAAAAATACAGAGTAATAATTGCTGGTGGTAGAGACTTCGATAACTTCAGAAAGTTGTCAGAGGTTTGTATGTACATGCTAAAAAATAAGAGAAACGTTGAAATTGTTTCTGGTACTTGCAAAGGTGCGGATAAATTAGGTGAACAGTTTGCAAAATTTGCGGGACATTCATTAAAACAATACCCAGCAAGTTGGGATGAATTGGGGAAAGCGGCTGGCTTTATTAGAAATAAAGAAATGGCTGAATACGCTGATGCGTTGATAGTATTCTGGGATGGTAAATCTAAGGGAACTAAGCATATGATTGACCTAGCTAACAAAATGAATTTAAAAGTGAAATTGGTTATGTATAGTAATGAAATAGTTAAGGAAGAAATTAAAAAGTGGTGGGAATGATAGATTATAACTTACTAAACGAATCAATAATTCATTATACAGATTGTGGTTATACTCGAATAGAAACTCCTTGGCTAGTAACTGATTATGTTGATGCTATTACACGACCCAAAACTGCAATTAAGTATCACATACCTAATAAAAATAAGAACTTTATCGCAAGTGGTGAACAAGGTTTTTTATATCTTTATTTAAAGCAATATCTTCCTAAGGGTAAATTTCAAACGTTAACACCTTGTTTACGTAATGACCCATTTGATTTCACACATACAAAATATTTCATGAAGAATGAATTGATAATCACTGATGATGTTTCAGATTCATCATTAGATTCAATGATTAACCATGCTTTAGAATTTTTTAGGACTTATGTGAGTAAATCCGTGGTCCCATTAAAAACTAATGATGGTTATGATTTGATGTTAGATAACATTGAGTTGGGGTCTTATGGAATAAGGAAGTGTGAATTTTTAACGTGGATTTATGGTACAGGTTGTGCCGAACCAAGAACAAGTAATTTAATAACAAATGGGATATCATAAAGTAGAAATAAAAAAGGGTAAAATCGGTGAATTTTCTAAGATAAGAGAAGAGTTCGAAGAATTACAAGATGCAGTTGGTCAAGACGATTCAGTATTGATATTATGTGAAATGTCCGACTTATATGGGGCAATGGAAGAATATCTTAAAAAATGGAATTTAAATATGAACGCATTGGAGATGTTTTCAAATAAAACTAAAGAAGCGTTTAAAGAAGGTAAAAGATGAGAATAACAAACGGAGCATACATTATAGACAAGAGAGGAAATATTTTAATAACACACCCAACGAATCATGTGAACACACTATGGTCAATCCCTAAAGGGTTAACTGATGACGATGAAACCTCGAAGGAAGCTGCTATTAGAGAGGTTTGGGAAGAAACTAATCTTGATTTAGTGGATTTATGGTACAGGTTGTGCCGAACCAAGAACAAGTAATTTAATAACACATGGGATATCATAAAGTAGAAATAAAAAAGGGTAAAATAGGTGAATTTTCTAAGATAAGAGAAGAATTCGAAGAATTACAAGATGCAGTTGGGCAAGACGATTCAGTATTGATATTATGTGAAATGTCCGACTTATATGGGGCAATGGAAGAATATCTTAAAAAATGGAATTTAAATATGAATGCATTGGAGATGTTTTCAAATAAAACTAAAGAAGCGTTTAAAGAAGGTAAAAGATGAGAATAACAAACGGAGCATACATTATAGACAAGAGAGGAAATATTTTAATAACACATCCAACGAATCATGTGAACACACTATGGTCAATCCCTAAAGGGTTAACTGATGACGATGAAACCTCGAAGGAAGCTGCTATTAGAGAGGTTTGGGAAGAAACTAATCTTGATTTAGAATTGTTTATTAATAAAACAATTTATAGAGATATGGGTAGTAGAAATTATGGACGTAAAAAGCGTTTAAATGCGCATTTCTTTTATATTGACTTACCACTATCCGAAATGGATTTAAATTTATGGTGTAAAAGTAGATTTGACTGTGAGGAAACGGGAGCTAACTTACCTGAGAATGACATAACTAAGTGGGAGACGTTGAAATTTGCAAGAGAGTTCCTACATTATTCACAAAAAGAAATATTGAATAAAGTTGAAATTTTACTTGGTAGTGTGGATTTTAAATAGTATAATTACCCAAAATACTAAAACAATATGAATTCAAAAACAAATGAGACGGCTTTTCCAAGTGCTCCAATATATAACGGTGAAGACACTGGTTATGATAAAGAGGTAAGTGAAAATGAAGTTACGCATCGTGAGGATTACGGTGAAGGAATTACGGTTGGTGAAGAAAATCTTTTTGATGAAGGGATTACCAGTAAGAATAATTACAAATCAAAGATTAGTTTTTATGACGAAGTTAATAAGCCAATCATGGCTATTTTCTTTAGTTTTTTTAATTTACTAAGTCACAAGAGAACCAATGAAGGGTGTGATACTTTTAAAGGTGTTATGTTTAAAGGTATTTTAAACAATGATAATACCTACATTGATTATCTTCCTGACCATCCACCGATGGTTTTTGAATATTCGGTATTACTAAACCTTAACGGTAACGATGTATCATTTGTTTTACTAGCTTTTAAAGAAGGTGGTAAAATTAGAAATATTATTAGATTATCAAGTTTAGATGATGATAATATTAAATCTCAAGTAGCTTATGATAATTTATTCAAGTTAGCTATAGATTCTTCAAATCTAAAGGGAAGTTACTTAACAATTTCCGATGAATATCTTGAATGGAAAATACGTGAATTGAAAGACATTTCATTTGACGATGTATTCTTACCTGATGATTTGATGGAAGATTTACATATGTATGTTAAGTTATTTGAAAAGAAAAATGTCATTTCAAGGTATATGTTGAGTGGTGTTCCAGGAACTGGGAAAACTGAACTAACACGAGCTGTAAGTAATATTTTAAATCAGAAAGGTGTAACTATAATCAAGACAAACATTTGTAAGATTATAAAAGAGAAATTTGAGTTAGCCAAAATATTAGCACCATGTGTTTTAATATTAGATGATATTGATTTATATCTAGGTGATAGAAATCATGGTTCATATAGTCCATTACTAGGGGCATTTTTAGATATCCTAGATGGTGTGGATAAATTACCTGATAATGTTGGGGTTATTGCGAGTACAAACGCACCACATTTGATTGATTTAGCGGCTCAAAGACCAGGTAGATTTGATAAGGTTTTATTCTTTGATGAGTTAACACATGATAATATCGAGGGTATCATAAAGAAATCATTAAAAAGTCTAAATAACAAATACGGTAATGTAACTGAAGGTGATGTTTCAATATTAACTGATGTTAAGTTGGTGAAGTTCTTTAAAGAATCTGGTATGACTGGTGCATTTATTTATGAAATTGTCCAAGACGTTAAAAATAAGTCAGAAATCTTAGAATTACCATTAGATTTAGATAAGATTGTTGCTGATATCAAGAGACGAAACGATGTTTTAGAAAAGAAATTACAGGCTGTAACCATAGCTAACAAGCTAAAAGGTGAAGGAAAAAAGATGGGATATTAAAAAATAAATGGGAAATAGTTTGGTAGTTTGAATTATTTTCCTTATATTTGCATAATAATAACATTTAAAACTATAATATGTCAGAAAAAAAAGGAGGTTTATTTAATAAATTCTTAAACCTAATTTCAGAAGAAGTGCCAGAGAATGGTACTGTTGTGGAACAAACGAAAAAAGAATCAGCAAAAGCTGAGGGTATTCCAACACAAACATTAGATTTTGAGACTACTGTACCTGAAAAGTTCAGAAGCAAATCTATTACACCTAGCACAACTACCGTAAGAGGTGGTTTTAATGAAGAATTTTATAATCATCTTCAAGAAGAAATCAAGAAAAATGATTTAGAAGGTGCTGATTATTACGAGTTCAGAAAAACCTATGAAGCACTTAGTAAAAACATGGGAGATGTTCAAGCATTAAACGCTTCATTCTCCGCATTATGTGCAATGTCACCTAACTTAACGGTTGACCATTTATTAGAAACTGCTAATTTTTATTTAGATTTAGTAAATAAAGAACATGATGGTTTCGAAAATCAATTCAACGACAAAATTACTACTGAAATTCATGGAAGACAATCAGCGATTGAAGCTGAGGATGAATTACAAGGAAAAATGACTAAAGAAATCGAAGCTCTTGAGTTAGAGATTCAAGAAAGTCAAAACAAGCAACAAGGTCTTCAGAATGAGAAAGACGTTGAAGAAGACAAACTTAATAGCGTAAAAGCTAATTGGGATTTCACTATTGAATTAGTAAAAAATAATATTAACACTGATATCGCCAACATCGGAACACATTTAGTTGGTACTAAAACCGTATAATTATGAAAGAAGATTTAAAACCTTTAAAAAGCTTTTGGGAAAAACCACAAGGAACTGTAGGTATGGTAGGTATAGGAGCCTTAGTATTTGGAGCTGGATGGTTAATCCTTAAGAATGCTGCGTGGTTAGCGTTAGCAATGTCAAACTTAACTACTGCTGTCTTTATGGGACTTGGTTTATTCGCCATTGCGTGGTTATTAACTGACAAAAAATTTAGAAACTTAATCTGGTTCCTTTATCAAGGACTGATGGAAAAAGCAACTTCAATATTCATTGAGATAGACCCAATTGGAATTATGAAAACTTACGTTAGTGAACTTAATAACAAACGTAGTAAAATGAATGGTTTATTAGGAAAGCTTAAACAAGAGATTGGGAAATTAAAACGTGATATCAAGGATAATAAAACTGAGATATCAACTTTAATGACTAAAGCTTCAGTTGCATCAAAATCGGAAGATAAAAGAATGCAAGCTAGAACTAATCTTAATACAAGAAAAGCTGCAAGACGACAAAATTCAACTATGAAATTAGTAGATTTATTAATTAAGGTTGAAGGCTTATATAAGAAAATGGACAAGATGTACTACTACTCTGGTATCATGATTGAAGATGTTGATGACCAAGTAGAAACTATCGAAAGAGAGCGTAAAGTTATACATGCTAGTTATGGAGTGATGAAACATGCACAAAGTATTATCGCTGGTGATGATAACAAAGCACAAATGTTTGATAGAGCATTAGACTTCGTAGTAGAAGACTTAGGGGCGAAAATGGGTGAAATGGAGAGATTCATGGACTTATCACAAAACTTTATGGATGGGGTTGACTTAGACAATGAAGTATTTGAAATGGAAGGTTTAGCTATGTTAGAAGCATGGGAAGGTCAAGACACTTTAAACTTCCTTAACCAAGGTTCTGTTGATTACTTAGAAGTGATTGACGCTAAAATGCACGCTGATAATGAGAAACCAGAACCAGTATTAGTAGATAAAACCCCTACCAATACGCAACCTTTAAAGCAAAAAGAAATGGGGAAAACAAACTTTTTTAATTAAAAGTTTGGTAGAACCAAATAAAAGTTATATATTTGCATAGAAGTAACATTTAAATATTAATTAACATTAAAAAAAACAGTAATTATGGCAAGAGCAATTAAACCATCAGGAAAAATCGCAATCGTATTATTGATTGCAGTAGGAGCGTTATTCGCCCTATGGTCAACGGACAATTTGAACTTCGCATCTGTATTTCCAGATGAAGATTCGAATTCCGAAACAACTAGTTCAACTAGAAAGGTAAATAAGGACGTACCTAAAGACGTTCTAACAATAAACGTAGGTGTTGTAACTTGGGGTGGATATGTCGGAGGACAGTATTTCAACGAAGGGTTCGATGCTAATACAAACTCAAGATTCTATAAAGATTATGGGTTCTTAGTAAACTTTGAAGTTATTGATGACTTTAATGCATCAAGAGCGGCTTGGAAATCAGGTGATATCGATTTACTATGGGCAACCACTGGCTCATTCTCAACGGAAGCTCCAGGTTTGAAAGAATTTGAACCACAAATTATATTCCAATCAGATTGGTCTAGAGGTGGTGATGCAGTAGTAGTACGTAAAGGTATTACAACAGTGAATGATTTAAAAGGTAAAACCATTGCGGTAGCACCTATGACACCATCACATACATTCTTCCTAAACTTATTAGAAGCGGGAAGTCTTAAACAAACTGACTTAACAGTAATCGAAGTATCTAACGCAATCGATGCGGCTGATATGTTCAAAAATGGACAAGTTGATGCGGCTGTAGTATGGTCACCTGACGATATTAGTTGTGTGAATTCAGTAAAAGGTTCTAAAATCCTTCAATCAACTAAACAAGCATCTTATATAATTGCTGATATGTTTATCGCTAAAAAGAGCTTCGTTAATAGTCACAAGGCTGAGTTAGGTCAATTAGTAACTGGTTGGTTAACTGGTGCGGGTGAAATTAACACAAATGCTGGGTCTAAAAACAAAGCAGTTCAAATATTAGCGTCTGGTCTTAACATCAGTGAAAGCGATGCACTAGGGTCTATTGACAATGTTAGGTTAACTACATATGGAGATAACGTTAATTACTACGGGTTGAACCCTGACTTTAACGGTGTAACAGGAGAGAAAATATATGCTCAAATGTCTCAAAAATATAAGCAAGTTGGTTATTTAAGTGAAAATACATATTGGAGAACAGTAGGTAATCCTAATATAATTAGAAGTATCACTTTAACTGGTAGTGCTAATTCAGCTGAGGGAAGTGTTAAATTCACTAAACCAACAGTAACCATGGCTGACACCAAACTTACAACTGCGGTATCAACTAAACAAGTAACTGTATCATTCCCAACTGGTAGTGCTACATTATCAGAAGACTCTAAATATAAAATTGATAGAGAATTTTTAGAAATCGCACAAAACTTTGCTAACGCTAGAATTAGAATTTCAGGTAATACTGATAACACTGGTAGCTATCAAGGTAACGTAACATTATCAAAACGTAGAGCGCAAGCTGTAGCAAGTTACTTAAGTAATGAGCATGGTTTTGATAGAAACAGATTTGTAGTAGTAGGGAATGGTCCTGATTACCCAACTGCATCAAATGGTTCTGCCGAAGGTAGAGCACAAAACAGAAGGACTGACTTTGAATTGATTTCAGAGTAGATATATTCATTAAAAAAGCGTGAGATTACGTGACATCTGTCTACCCTCTCACGCTTTTTTTTTAAATCTTAAATATGAAAAAATATTTTAAATTAAGAGGTGAGTTATCAAAGAAAGCTGAAACATTAATTGGTTTTGGTGGACTTATAGCAATATTGTTGACTTGGTATGGTATTACCAGTAGTGGTCTAGTATCAAAGTCAATCCTACCAAATCCAGTAGATGTTCTGGCATCATTTAAAACTTTACACTTTGACAAGTTTTTGATTAAGAACACTCTTTATTCATTAAAACTTAATTACCTAGGATATATACAAGCTGTGCTTATAGCAATCCCATTAGGGTTTATAATAGGTTTATTTCCATTCTTTAGAGCATTACTATCTAAGTATGTAGATTCAAGTAGATTCATCCCCTTAACGGCTTTAACAGGTTTATTCATTGTTTGGTTCGGGATTCAAGATAACATGAAAGTACAATTCTTAGCATTTGGTATTATGGTTTACTTATTACCAATCGTAGTGCAACGAATATCACAAGTTTCAGAAGTATATGTACAAGCGGCTCAAACGTTAGGCGGTACTAAATGGCAAATAATTAAACATGTATTCTTACCAGCAGTTTTGAGTAAGTTATTTGATGACATTAAAGTTATCGTAGCAATTTCATGGACGTACATTATCATTGCAGAAATGGTGAATAGTACAGGTGGTATTGGAGCAATGATATTCAAATCAGCAAGACAAAGTAGGACCGAAGAAGTATTCGCACTCTTAATTGTTATAGTTGTAATCGGAATCATCCAAGATAAATTATTCACATGGGCTGATAAATTAATCTTCCCATATAAACACTTAACCAAAGCGTAATATGGAATTTATAAACGATTTAGCAAAGCCAGACATAATTGAATTAAGAGGGATTGAAAAATCCTACGGTCTAGGTGATAAAAAGAAAACAATCATAGAAGGTTTCAACTTCTTAATTGAACGAAATGAAAATATTGTTAACGGTAAAAGACAAGGACAATTTAAAACGATTCTAGGACCTTCAGGTTGTGGAAAATCAACTGTCCTAAGAATGATTGCGGGATTAACAAAACCGACTAGTGGTAGTGTTCTAATTGACGAAGTGCCAATAACTGAAAGCCCTAAGATAGGGATGGTGTTTCAAAAATACTCTAATTTTCCATGGTTAACAGTTCTTGAAAATGTTGCACTTGGATTAAAATTTCAAGGTATTAATAAGAAAGAACGTCAAGAGAGAGCAATGGAAATGGTTAAATTGGTAGGTCTTGAAGGACATGAAGATAAGTTCGCTCAATACCCAACCTTATCAGGTGGTCAACTGCAACGTGTAGCGATTGCAAGAAGCCTTGTAGCGAGTCCAAACATATTGTTAATGGATGAACCATTTGGTGCATTAGATGTTAAGACAAGGTTGCAGATGCAAGATTTGTTGGTTACTATCTATGAGACATTAAATCCAACTATCATCTTTGTAACGCATGATATCCAAGAAGCTGTATACTTGTCAGATGACATATACATTATGGGTACGGCACCTAGTAAATTTGTAATGCATTATGATATTGCGTTACCATTTAATAGAAAGGGTATTAAAAGAGACCCAAAATTTATGAAAATTGTAGAACAAATTGAAGACACGATGATGTCTATTAATTAAAAAATGAAATATGTATAGTTTAATATATTTTTTAGTGTTATCTTTGGCGCAGTATCTATTCTACCTTTGGAAAAGGTCAGATTTAAGAGATTACCAAGAGGTGGTAAGTGGTGTGGCAAATTTTAGTGGTGCTGATAAACATAACGTTTATAAAAGAAGTGTCATTTTTTTAAATAACATGTTAGGTATTTTTAAAGGGTACTTATGGATTCCAGTACTAATTGTATTGGTTCTTAATGGTATCGTATCAATTATTATGGGAAGTTTAACGCATTTAATTGTTAGTTTTTTCTAACAATTATATCGGATGTTTATCATCCAATAAGTAAGTCCTGAAAACTTCAGGCAAAATAACTAAGTCCTAAAAAATTAGGCACAATAATTAAAACAATAACTTATGAGAAATTTAATCTTAGGCTTTTTTGCCTTATTTATTACAGTGGCAGTTTCTGCCCAAAATTATTCTTATTTCGACAACGATGTGAGATTTTATGATGACAAAGAAATGTTGGGTGACCCAGTGGTAACACTTACTCATTTTGGTCAATTCCAAATAACTGAAAGTTTCGGTTTCACGGATTATGCTTCAATTGAAGGAAATGATGCGTATAGCTACGGTCAAGTCTTATTAGGTGGGTATTATAACTTTGGTAACTTTACTGCTTATGTAATGGCTGGTAAAGAAAGTATTTCTAATGACGTTAGATTTGGATATATGTTATACTACACAACTGGAGATGACTTTAGAGCATATGGATTCTATCAACGAAATGGTGACCCATTTGCAAGCGATACTAAAGATAGTGAATGGTACGATGTTATGGCACGATTTGCTTTAATATCAAAAACTAAAAACTCAGTATATGTCGGTGGACGTTTTATGACTTATTACGGATTAGGACCAACAGTTAGTGTAAGACAATCTTTAAGTGATACAAGTAATGTCTATGTAGGATTTACAATGTATAATGATGTTGCTGACGATTACAGTGATGGTGATTGGACTCCAACGCTAACGTTAGCGGTTGAATTCAACTAATAGATAGTAGATAAATAGAAATAAAACCCATGCAAAAAGTGTGGGTTTTTTTTAAGGGAGTTTTAACTAAAAATACAAAATAATTGGGAGCAAAAGAAAGTTATCACTTAGACAAAAAACCTTACGGAAATCATAAAATGTATTCAATTAAAGAAGAGTTTTTAGCCCACGTAGATACCAAAAGAATGAATTGGTACTTAGATAGAGATTTAGCAATTATGCTGAATGAGAAGGACTTTAGACTAACATTCAAGAGTAAAGGTGATAGGCGTGACGCTGAAACAGCTTACTATAAATTAGAATTACAAAATAAGTGTGTGGTTTGTGGAAATGAAGATGAACTAACAAAACATCACGTAGTTCCAACTCAATATCGTAAGTACTTACCAATGAATTATAAATCTAAAAGCTCATTTGATGTGCTTGTTATATGTTCTGACTGTCATCATGAATATGAAGCAATCGCTGATGTGCTAAAATTAGAGATACTAACTAAATATGGTCTGGAAAATCATTCTAAACAAATGATTAAGATTAAATCATATCATAATACGTTAAGTAATCATTCACAATATCTTTCAGATGATAGACGAAGTGAAATGGTTGAATGCCTTGAAACTTATTTCGAGTCAACAATTGAAGAAATTCTAGCTGTTGATGATTATGAGTTCGAGTCAACAACTTATTTATTAATGAAGAATATTACTGACTATGAGGATTTTGTAATCATGTGGAGAAAGCATTTTATTAAACATGCTAACCCACAACACTTGCCACAAGAATGGATTGATGAAATTAATCTTGTAATTAGACAATAAAAATTTGGTAGTGTCACATTAAATGTGTATATTTGTACCACAATAAATTATAATTTTATGAAATGGACAACAACTAATATAATGCTTGCGATATTAATTGCAGCTAGTTTAGTTACCAGCTATAAACTACACCAAGTAGTTAACAGGTACGATGATATGAAAGTTCAAGTAACTAAAGTAGTCGGTGAAGTAGATGTTAAAATCGATGACTTCAATAAAGTACTTGAAGATTTCACACTCAAATACGGTGATGAAATCGCAGAAGGATTAAAAGAAGAAGCGGATATCTTAAGAGCTGATGCTGAAAAATACGCTGACTCTCTTAGAGTCAAAGCGAGTACATTTTTAAAAAAAATTAATACTAAAACAACAGAATAATGAAAAAATTAATGATTATCGGGATACTATCCCTATTTATGTTTTCTTGTACGGAAAATTCAAGAGCTAAAACCTTTGGTGGAACGGCTAAATTAGCAGTTCCTTGCGGGCAGAAAGTTCTAAACATCACTTGGAAAGATAATGAACTATGGTACAGTACTGTACCAATGGAAGCTGGTTATACGCCACGAGTACACACATTTTCAGAAGAGTCTTCTTGGGGTGTGATGGAAGGAAATTATATAATTACTGAAACTAAATGTAACTAATTATGGAACAGATTCTTGAAAATTTAACAGGGTTTATCCTGTTCGGAAGTGTGTTATGGTTTTGGGTATTCACATCAGCATTCTTATTAGTATTATTTTTATCCGACATTTATGAAAACGGTTATTATGCATTCGTGTCATTTCTAATATTTCTTGGATTTTTACATTTCAAGAGTAATTTAGATTTACTAAGTTTTATTCAATTATATTGGTATACACCTTTCATATACTTAGGAATTGGAATGATATACGCAATGATTAGAACCTACTTTTATGGTAGAAAACCATATAAACCACCTTTTGTTAATAAAGAGGATAGTGCTGAAAAAGTAAGAGAATTAAAAAGAGAAGCGTTAAAATCTAAATTAAAAAAGAATGTATTTAGATGGTGGTTCTTATTTCCAATATCATTTATAAATTGGGTATTATCTGATTTACTAAAAGAGTTCTTCAGTGCAATTTACAGTAAATTGAGAAAGGTATTTGAAGGTATCTTAGATATGGGTATAAATTCAGTTTCAACTGAAGATGAAAAAGATTCAGAGTAATGAAAAACCTAGAAATCAACATCTTAAAATCTGTAATTAAAAATCTAAAGGATTCTGCCAAAAGTGGTTGGCGATATGGAGATTTTGAAGAATGGGCAAATTTTGCTAAGAAGATGAAAAGTACTATTAAAAGTAATGTTTCTGTATTAGAGACGTTATTAGAAGAGAAAGAAGAAGAGAAAGAAGAAGAGGAATAAAGAAGTGACTCAATGGTACTTGAGTAAGGGGGACGTAACTGCCTAGGTAATTGTTACGTCTGCGACCAAAAAATTGTACTTGGAAGAGTGCCCTCAATCCAAAGGTTGAATTCCTAGATTTCGACTTTGAACAAAAGGGGTTTTTAAGGGACCATATAAATCACCTGGTTTTCCAGACGAAGAGAGAAACTTCAGGTCCTTTTTAAAAAAAGTATAAAACAATTTGTATATTAAATAAAATTGTTTTATATTTGCAGTAACATACACCATTAGGTGTTAAAAATAAAAATATTATGAAAACAATGTATTTAAAAATTTTCACAATCCTAGTATTCTTAACGGGATTTTCAAACTTATCAGCGCAAGATTTTATATTAGCACCTAATGGTGTTACTTGTCTATGTCCAACAGCAAGTGTTGGTGATACAGGGGATGTAAATGGAATTACTTATACCAAAAGAACAAGAGAAGATATTACAGATGTAAATGCGGATACTACTTGTACGAGTGACATTACAGATATGTCAGAATTGTTTTGGGGTCACACTGATTTTAATGGTGATATTAGTTCTTGGGATACGAGTTCTGTGGTTAACATGGAATTTACATTAGCAGATACACAAGTATTTAATCAAAATATAGGGTTTTGGGATGTGAGTTCTGTTACAAATATGAAAGCATTATTTGCTGGAGCTTCTTTATTTAATCAAGATATTAGTTCTTGGGATACGAGTTCTGTGGTTAACATGGAAGGATTATTTGCAGTTGCATCAGTTTTTAATCAAGATATAAATAGTTGGGATGTAGGTAATGTTACTAACATGACCAATATGTTTACAATGGCTTCTTTATTTAATCAAGATATAGAGATTTGGCAATTCAACTCTAATGTTGAATTTGATAGTTTTGTCAGTAATTCTGGTTTGGATATAAATAATTATAACTCCTTGTTAAATGCTTTTTCAACTCAAAATCTAACTAACAAAACATTAAATTCAGATAATTTAACTTATTGTAATATAACCGCTTGGGAAGATTTAGTAAATAATAAAGGTTGGACGATTTCAGGGGATACTTATTCTCAAACTATTATCGAAGCACCAAATAATGTGGGTGTTGCACCAGATAGTGGCACTTGTATAGCTACAAATGTAGACCTTGGTACACCTACGATTACTAATGCATGTGGAACTACAACAGTTACTAATGATGCGCCATCTGAATACCAAATAGGTGATACCGATATTATTTGGACAGTTGTCGATGAAAATGGTGTGGAATCAACAGATTTACAAACCGTATCAGTAATAATAGATGTCGATATTGCAGAACTATGTTATGTAAGTAGTGATGATATTGAAGTAACTAAAAATAGAGTCTTTCTTTTTAATATAGATGGGCTTAATGTTGATAATTATGAAGTGTTAAGAGAAACAACTACGGGTGGTGTTTATGAAACTATTGGTTTTATAGTACCACCAGCAAATTCATTTTTGGATAATACATCAAATAACTCTACTCAAGCATATCGTTACAAAGTTCAAACTTTAGATATCTGTGGTACTTTGTCAGAAGAATCACCTTATCATAAAACGATTTTATTGCAAAGTAGTATTGCGGCAAATAATACAATAAATCTTAGTTGGACACCATATGTTGGTACTGATTATACAACGTATAATATTTTCAAACAGATTAACGGTGGGACTTTTGAATTATTTACTTCAATAGCGTCTACGAATTTAACATATAATGACATTGAAGTGGACTTATCAATAAACTCATACGCATATTATGTTTCAATTGATGTCGCTGGTTGTATCGGAACACCATTTATGTCAGAGGCGATTAGGTCAAATCAAGATGGTACGATGATACTTGATGTTGTAGACGTTGAACAATTGAAAAAATCTATTATTTTGTTTCCAAATCCATCAAGCTCAATAGTTAACGTTAGTGTTCCTAATGATGTGATGTTTAATAAAGTTAGTGTAATAAACAATATTGGACAAGTAGTTGCTAAATATAACACTAAGACTTTCAATGTTGAGAGTTTAATAGGTGGTATATATTACATAACAATTGAAACCGATAAAGGCGTTTTTACTAAGAGATTAATAAAACGATAAAAACTTGTTTGTTAAATATATTTGTAGTATATTTGCAGAGTCAAAATTCAGGAATGGTAAATTGGTAAAGCACCATGGGGGAACTGTGGGATGTAGGTTCGAATCCTTAAGTATAGTGAAAGCTAAACGACTATGGTAGTATTGTAGGTTCAAGTCCTACTTCCTGAACAACTAAATGGTTAATAATCAACCATTTAAAAAAAGATTAAAAAAAATGTGATTTTTGCTTGTTTATTAAATATATATATAGTACATTTGCAGAGTCGAAAGAAAGTTATTATGGTTAACATAAAACTTTTGAAAATAAATTCAAAAAGACTTGTTTATTACAATATAATGTAGTATATTTGCAGAGTCGAAAGAAAGTTATTATAGTGGTAAGTTATCACAATAAAAACTTTTTTAAATTAAAAGCAAAAAGACTTGTTTATTAAAATAATAAGTTGTATATTTGCAAAGTCGTTTAGAAATAGACGACACGTTCTTAAAAATATTGAAAATAATGGGGTGCTTATACTCCTTCCTCTTCGGGGGATAAGATAAACCTAGTAATAGGGATAAAGCGATGTATTCAAAGTGCATTGCGTTGAGAAGACTTCTTCGGGAGTTTTAACAATCTATGTAAGCAATTAATCACGAACCATACATCGAGGGGCTACTGTCATAGATGAATTGAGTTCACCTCCTAGCTTCGGGGGGTTGAGTTAGAAATAGCAAAAGATGATTAATTAGTTTTTGGTTGAAACATGTAAAAAGTGGATAGGCTGAATTCATCATAATTTGTTATGGAATGTTACCTTGAAATGCGGCACCTAACAGAGTCGTAGATTGATAGGAGATGAACCTTCGGGTGATTCTTTAAATGTAAATCTAATTAATGAAGAAATGACGTGACTGTAAAAAGTTGCAACGGGATGTTGATAGCTAAAGTGCTCAAAAGGCAACACGCTAGTCAATCGCAAGACACATCCTGTAAGAGAGAGCATCGCTATACAACTAAGGTTAATAGCCTTAATTTTTAATTTGATAAAAATTGTAAAGAGAAAGTTCTTGTGGACATGGATAAAAAATTAAGTTATTCTACTGAAAAATGTAGATGATGGAGGCTCTCAAGGCTGAAGTTAAAACGAGAGAAGTATCGTTAGTAAGAGGTGGGAACCTTTGCATCCCTTCCAAGGGAACTAGGTAATGAAAGTTGTTTATATCAATTCATGGTGAGAAAGGTGAAAGCCTAATCGTTCTCTTCGGAGAATAAAAGAGTTTGCAGTTGCTAATTTAAAACTGTCTTAGTGATACCTACGGACACGAAAGTGAAAGTGTGTGATATAGGGAAACCGAAAACGAAAGGTATTATAAACGCCCAAACACTCAAGCGTTTAATCGGGGATGTAGCTTAATAGAGAGCGGCTTGGTTTCAAATCCAAGAGGATGTAGTATCGATTCTACCATCCCCACCAATAGACTTGATAAAGCCTCTTCCTTATTGGAACGTAATTAAGTATAGTATGGGTATACAATTAAGGTTCTCACCAACCTTTAAGGTTGTATCATAGGTTCAAATCCTTCTATACCCACTAAAATTAAAGAGGTCTCGTCTAATTAAAGATGGTCAGCGTAAGTTGACAGATGTGGTTGGAAACACCATAGTCTCTAAAGAAGTTTAGGTTCGGTAGTCCGATAGTGAAGTACAAACGATAGTTTAACGACAACCTTTATACTAAAATAGTTCTCATTGGCTATTCAATTCAATGGGTATGACCCAACTTTAATGTTGGTTGATACTACAAGGGGAGTGTCGTAAAAACCTACAAGTTAGTCGTGTAGCGAAAAGGGAATGTCGTCTAATAGAAGGCAGCTGGCGTGAAGCTGGAAAATGTAGTATCAAATCTACCATTCCCACTAAAGGATATGCACGAATGCAGTTAAGCGATACCTTTCAAATCGGAGGAACTGTACAAGGAGTAACTGAAATAGGTTTTCCAAAATAGATTTTTTGAGTAGTGGGTGTAAATACCGTATAAAGGTAAGCAACAAGAAAGAAAAAATAATAGTAAATCCTAAGACTTGCGAAAGCTGGTTCAATAACAAATAGTTAGGTAATCTATTAAATGGGGGTATAGCCCACACCTGTCGTGAAGATGGTGAAGTGGTAACTATGCTGAGAATGTAACTGTGAATGTTGCTACCTCCACAAATTGAGTTTAGTTTTGCGGTTAAGTTCTCAATTAAATAAAAAACTGGTGGGGTGTTAAACCCCATCGTAAACGCCCAATTGACACTGGGATAGCTTAGTAAAGAGCAACCCGAAATTATAAGAGGTAGTGTGAGGTATTGAATCCTCAATCAGTGTTTTTTAAAAATAAATGAAAATAAATTAGGATGTTTGAATACTTTTATGTATTTTTGCATACTTATTATAAACGCACTAAGTGCAAAACGATTAAAAAATAGAAATTATGACAACAGTAACGACATATACGAAACAGTATCAACCGAAGGGCGGGAAGCCACAAGGTCAACTGAGTATGCGTTGTTATAACGATGAAGAAGAAGGATAAGTTCTTAATCATAATAAACAATATAGCTAAACCCAGTTGAAATCTTCAACTGGGTTTTTTGCGTTCTATAGGTTTTTCATCACCTGATAAAAAAGATGAATCTTTGAAATATTGTATTTTTTTATCGGGAAGTATATCAATTGGTAGATTACGTGCTTTGGGAGTACGAGGTTGGAGGTTCGAGTCCTCTCTTTCCGACTTAGGGAGACTGTTATTAATTCATAGGACCAATTGTGGTAATCATAGAATTAAATGTATCGGGGTGTGGTGCAGTAGGCGATACACGCCTGTTTTGGAAACAGGAGGTTCGAGGGTTCGAATCCCTTTGCCCCGACAAAAAATAAACTTGTAGTTTAAAATGGCAACAACAAGTATGTATGATAATTAGCTGAACAGGTACCGTCAGTGAAAGGTGTATAGAAAGGGGTTGCAGAATTAGAATGTGTGGTAGAGGACCGCAAGATGTGAGTTCAAATCTCACCAAAGTTATTTTTATATCTACCAATGCACGAGTCGGTTTAAGTGGCTGGGCTTGGACCCCAGTGACAGCTTCATGAGGTTGCTGTCCGTAGGTTCGAATCCTACTTGGTAGACGAGTTGGAGACTGTTATTAATTCATAGGACTGTCAGATACAGTGTATAAGCATAGAATTAAATCTTGGGATATCGACTAGCGGTCCAAGTCATCTGGTTTTGAACCAGAAGAGCGAGGGTTCGAATCCCTCTATCCTAACTACCAATATATTGTCTATTTAGTCGATATATTGGCAAAATAGATAACATATTGTCTATTTTATTACTGGGGGTGCGCCAAAGTTGGAGAGTTGGGGCGGTCTGTAAAACCGTTGCGTAAGCTGAGTAGGTTCGATTCCTATCACCCCCACCAGTATATATATTCCCTCGAAGCTCAAGTGGACGGGCACCCCGCTTTTAACGGGGAGATTGCGGGTTCGAAGCCCGCTGGGGGAACTGAGAGAGTTATTACGTTCTCTTCGACAAGAAAAAACGTAATTTGGGAGTATTGAGCAACTGGTCGCTCAGCAGATTGTAAATCTGTCGCCTTCGGGCATTGTGGGTTCGAATCCCTCTATTCCCACTAGAGTTCGTCTAAGCTAAAAGGCATCGCCTGAACGGTGAAAATGTAGGAGAATACCCTATACTCTTAACTATGGCTATAGTACTACGGTGTACCATTCGATGAATATATTGAGTTGAATGAGAGTGGATGTGTGAGTGTTACATCACATCTTCGGTTGGGTTCGAATCCCTAGGTAGCCACCAGATGTATGTTTTTGTACATTAATAATATACCTTCGTAGCTCAACTGGCTAGAGCACCTGACTTTTAATCAGGGGGTTGGGGGTTCGAGTCCCTTCGGGGGTACTGAGAGGGTTCTATGCTCCCTTAACACAGAAAAAGCATAACTGCTACCTTAGTATAAAGGCGATTACTCTGCATTTGTAACGCAGAAATCTCGGTTCGATTCCGTGAGGTAGCTCCAAAACTACTAACTCATACCGAAAAGTATGTTAATTTGGATGATTATGTATACCACTAATCATCCAAGTGTTAGAACAAATATTGCTCCATGGTGTAATTGGTAACACGTCTGTTTTTGGTGCAGAAGAGTGTGGGTTCGAGACCCGCTGGAGTAACAAATATTGCCCTATGGTGTAATTGGTTAACATACGAGATTTTGGCTCTCGTGAGTGTGGGTTCGAGTCCCACTAGGGCTTCAAAGGGAGATGTTCACCTAACATCTTTAAAAATAGGTTTATCCCCTCATAGCTCAGTTGGTTTGGCGAAAGCCTTAGAGCATCCGTCTTTTAAACGGAGGGTCGTAGGTTCGAATCCTACTGGGGGGACAATAAACGATGTGTGGTGTAATGTTAGCACGAGTTCCATTGGGGGACTTAGAAGAGGTTCAATTCCTTTCTCATCGACAAATGCGGTGTTAGTGTAATGGACAAATATTCTAGATGAAAACACGCAACCATTCAGGTTGAGATAGAGGTTCGATTCCTTTATGCCGCTCTAAAAATGATTGATATGAAAGAAATGAAATTTAGATATACTGGTGAATTATCTGAAGAAGCTAAGGTTAAATTAGATAAATTAAAGTTAAGAAAAGAAACAACATTGAAAAACCTACAAGATGATTATGACTCTGGTAAGTTTGACGATGAATTTAAAAACCTATAAAATTATGTTATGGATATTGAGAATTATTCAATCGGAGATGTATTAAGGAACAAACAAGGAATTAATGGTAAGGTGATTGGAAAGACGATAAATTCAATTAATTTATATCATACAGCTAGAAGTAGTAAAGGTATTAATTGTACTCAATGGTACACATTACAAGACATAATTAAAAATTTTAAACATGCCGTCATAGTTTAAGTGGTTAGAATCCTAGTGTGGTATATTAGGGGTGTCGCTTCGATTGCGATTGATGGCTCCACGACCAGCTGATAGTCTGGGATAACAATAAATTAAAACTATCAAAAGCGAGTAACGCATAAGTGGTGGTGCGCCAGCCTTCCAAGCTGGAATAGAGTCGGTTCGATACCGTCTACTCGCTCAAAAAAGGGGTGCTTTAATATAACCAATGACAATAGCGTTATAAATTGCTGAACTTTCTACCAAATTGATTTTTGTCGATGATATAAGGTAGTTGTCCTATTAGTTTAACTGGATAAAACTGGGGGTGCTAAACCCTCGGATGTGGGTTCGAATCCCATATAGGAAACAATTAAGGGTATACTTTTGGTGTGATGAACCGACCCTCCGAGAATGGAGGTGCTTTAACTAGCTAAGTATTGAAAACGTTGAGAACATAAACTAAAGTATAGATGTACGAATACTGGGTCTGAATTATGTTAGTAGGCAAGTAAGTGGATACACGACTTCCAATCGGTATCTAGGTTTGAAACCTTCTATACCCACTAAAAACTATTTACTTATATTTAATTTTTTAGTATATTTGTTTATAAAAATTAAATATTATGTATGATGAAAAAGTAAGTATGGGAAATAACCCTATGACAGTTAAAAAGTTGTCAGAATTAGAAAATATAATTTCTAACTTTAAAGTAGAATTAAGTAAATTAAGTGAAAATAATTATGAATTACTTAATAAGGTAGATAAAATGGTTGGTTGCGAACTACAAGATGATTGTGCAGAAAAATCAAGTCCAACGGATGAAAATATTGTTGATGTCCTCAACGAATGTATCCGTGAATTAGGTTATAAAAATAATAATTTTAGAGAGCAATTAAGTAGATTAGGTGGTATTGTTGGATAACCATTAAGAATGATTACTGGAGTAGAGTACCTTAATGGTCAGGTTGATAACCTCTACAAATGCGGGAATAGCTCAACGGTAGAGCGTTAGATTACCAATTTAAAGGTTGTGGGTTCGAATCCCATTTCCCGCCCAATACAATGCAGTAGTCGCATAGAGGTCGATTGCCCCAGATTTCCAATCTGGTAAGATAATATCACATCGCTGGTTCGAATCCAGTCTACTGCTCAACACGAGTTTCATCTGAAACATGTATTTTAAACATGGTTTCAGACATAACTCAAACATTATGCCTACGTCCCATAGAGGTCGATTGGACTAGATTTGTAATCTAGAATGGAAACATCATCGTGGGTTCGAATCCCTCCGTAGGCTCATAAAAAATACAATTTTCTTGTGTAATCCAATTTTTTTCATTATCTTTGTAATCTAAATACAAACTATGAGAGGCACACTTGAACCACTTCAATTAGAAGAAGGTAAGTCTTACAACATTAAGACTTCACATACACACAATTTCAAATCTGGTAAAATTCACATTGATAAGGTTTATCCTAGTCCATGCTACTCTCCTATGGATAGTATGATTGATAATGCTGAAGATATGGTTGTTTTTAGAATTTGGTCCAAAAGACAACGTTGGGTTTGGTTTGTTTCAACGTATTGGGAAATATGTTTGTATAATGATTGGAAATATGAAAAATAATTATTCATACACTTGCACACCTCAAATTAATTTCTTATATTTGCAATAACATATTAATTATGGTTTATAAAAACAATTGCCAGGCTCTTAATTATTACGATGAATTAGGAAGACCTGTATATAAAAATAAACATCAATTCGCAAGTCATGAATTGGCTGTTAAAGCTTGTAAAATTTATAATCTTAAGGAACAACAAATTAAAAAGTTGGTAACATATAAGTGTAATATTTGTTTTAAATATCATATTGGTAGAAATGGTAATGACATTAAACCTAAGTATATTAAAAGAATAAAACAAGAAAACATTATAAATCGTAAATCCAAACATCAATTTAAAATAATAGGAAAAATAGAGTTATGAATTTTGAAAAATTAGCAAACAAGGTTATAAAACGTTTAAAAAAAGAAGGTGTAGTATGCTACCTTTGGCATTCAACCGCTAGTGCATACATTCGTTTTCAAGATTGTAGAATGGGGTCTATTAGACTAGGTGACCATAAAGGTCGTAGCCAATATGGTTATATGTGGAACATACGTAGTGATTTCCCTAAAGGTCATAAGAAATGGCACAAAATTGAAGGTAAGTGGAGATTTTATGCGCACAGTGAAAATTGGATTGCGATACTTCCACATATCTTAGAAAGAAAATCAAGAGTTGAACAGTGGGGTGAAAATAAACATAAATATTTCATACCTGAACATAAAAAAAAATAATATGAGTGATATGAGATTTAGTATCGAGGAAATTAAGAAGTACATTCTATCACAAGATAGTATGGGAGATATTCTTTATAATTTAAACGAAGCGAAAATTATTGAAGCTAATACGATAAGGTGTCCAAATTGTGAAGTAGAAACTTCAGAAACAATGTTGGAGGTCTTCAATGGTAATTGTGAAACATGCGCTGAGGAATTAGAAGAAGATGAGTAATATGGAAACTAAAAATAAATAACGATGAATAACTCAAAGGAAATTGAAAAACTTAAACGAGAAGTTGAAGAACGTAAATTAAAAATTGAGAGTCTTTTGACTAATCAAAATAAATTCGAATCTTTACCAGAGAACTATAAATTGGCTGAAAAAATTCACAGTAAAACTTGTAGTTGGAATCATACGGATGGTTGTAGTTGGGAATATGAAAATTGGGATGGTAAATTAAGACAATGTAGGAGCCATTATGTAGTAATTGCTGATAGGGTATTAAAAAAAGTGCCTTATGAAATGGCTGCAATGACTTTAGATAATATATAATGAAAATATTTAAAGAATTTAAGAATTTTGCGGTCAAGGGTAATATGATGGATATGGCTATCGGTATTATCATTGGGGCATCTTTCAACAAGGTTTTAAACATAATGGTAAAGAAGGTATTACTTCCACCATTGAGTTACATATCTAGCGGTGTTAACCTAAGCGAGAAGCGTGTAATTCTTCAAAACGCACAAGAAGGTATGGAAGAGATTTCAATCCAGTATGGGGCACTTATAGAAGCCTTCATCGATTTCTTTGTAATAGGTCTGGTCCTATTCATTGTGGTTAAAATAATGAATAGAATTAAAGATAAGGCTGACGATGTTACAGATTTAACATTCAGAACACCTAAGAACATTCAATTATTATCTAGTATTGAAACTGAATTAAAGAAACTAAACGAAAAATAATATGAGCAAAGATTTATATATTCAAAAGGGGTTAGTAGCTAATGAAGAACTATCAGGATTAGATTTTTCAATTAGAGATGACTATGGTTTTGATTGGGATGAAGGTGAATACCATGAAATTGATAGAATAATTGATAAAGATATGAAGAATGCTTGGTATGTTGATACCACACCTATAAAAATCGATGATTTAGAAAAGTTAATAACCAAATTCAAAAAGAAAGGTGCAACACATATGCAAATATCACATCATGGTGACCATCACGGTTATGAGTTCTCTGGATTTAAGGTTGAATTGGCACCGCAAGAACTTATCGATAGATATCTTGCTGAACTTGAAAAAAAGAAAGAATTAAGTAAAGAATTAAATAACTTAAGTAAACAAATGACAGTTATTAAAGAAAAATATGATAATTTGAAAGTTTGATTTGGTTAAGTCAAATTTTTATAGTATAATTGTAAAATAAAATATCACATATGAAAGAATTTTGCTTAATAATATTATTAGTTTATTTTGGTTACAGATTGTTTATGGGGTTTATTGTAGTATACAATTGGAATACTCCTGAAATGATTGAACTGCGAAAAGAAGACGATAACGATGATATTAATGTATATTACAAAGGTATTATGGAGAATTTAGTATTAATGAGTGTAACATATCTATTATATTAATATGGAAGATACATTACCATACAACAAGAAACTACTTCATGAAGATGTGAAGTTCCCATTACAATGGGGTAGTGAAGAGTATAAGATGTACGTTTTTGACGCTGATATGAATATGATAGCACAAGTCGATTTAGATACATTTGAAGACCCCGCAGTTATAATTCACCCATTTGCAAAATTACTTGGTAACTATAAAGAATTTACAACCGCTGAAGGTTATCTTAAATTGAAAGATGGTGATTATCTTGACCCTTCAATTAATAAAGTAATTGGTTGTGTAAGAGGATGGGGAAGGTTACAAAAGTTAAAATCACCAAGAGGTGAAAAGAGGCAAGATAACATTGCCGCCTATATTTTAAATGTAATAAACAATTAAAATTATGAAAGAATTTGTATTTGTTATTATAGAAATTAATGGTCGTGAATGGGGTGCTATTTTAAAATGGAAACTTAGACCTTGGTATTTAAGAATCTTTTCAATATACAAATATAGTTACCAACCATTTGGGTTATCCAATAAAGTTGAAGAACAAAGAGATTTTTATAATAAATATTACTCAGAGATTAGTTTTGATAAATAAACAAATAAACAAATAAACAATTAATATGAAAAGAAATAAAATAATAATAACAAAAGACGAAACACTTATCAACGATTATCTTGATAATGATTGGATAGTTAAAAGTGTAACGGCTCAACATTTTTCTTATACCACAAGTGTAACAATTACACATTTAGAAGAAGGTAATTTTTGTTTTCTATTAGAAAAAGATGAATAATTGGATTAAGGAATGGGTGAATATGCCTCATTTTGTTATTCCAACTAGAGATACTGAAAAGAGGAATCAAATTGATATTACGGATGTTCAAAAGATTGCAGACCTTAACACAAGCAAGCAACCAAAGTATCCAATTTATATAATATCAAAAGGTAGATTCAAATACCCACAGACAGCAAGAGCTTTAGAAGGTCTTGGAATTGAATACAAGATAGTTATTGAACCAACTGAGTATGATGACTATTCTGCGGTAATAGATAAAGAACGAATATTAATACTACCTTTCAGTGACTTAGGTCAAGGTTCAATACCAGCAAGAAATTGGGTATTAGACCATTCAATAGCTAATGGAGATAAAAGGCATTGGATATTAGATGACAATCTAAATGGGTTTGGTTATCAAAAAGGAGGTCGGAGAATTACTACAAAGACTAATGGTGATTTGTTTAGGGAGTGTGAAGACTTTGTAGATAGATATAAGAATATCAAAATTGCTGGAATAAGATATAGGTTTAATCACAATTATGTGAAATCACCTTATTATTTGAACACTCGTATTTACTCTTGTATCTTGATGGATAACACCATACAACATAGATGGAGAGGGAAGTATAATGAAGATACCGATTTAAGTTTAAGGGTATTGAAGGATGGAGATTGTACGATGTTGTTCACTTGGTGCTATTGCAACAAGGCTGGAACGTTAAGTATGAAGGGTGGTAACACCAATACAGTATATGGAGATACTGATAATAGGAAAGAATTCGCTGAAAGTTTAAAACAACAACACCCAGATGTGGTAAAAGTTGTTTGGAGATATGAAAGATGGCATCATGAAGTAAACTATAAGGGATTTAGAGAAAACAAATTAATTAAATGATTGAGATTAGAATAAATGATGAACAAAGACAAAGAGCTAGTGAACTATATGAATTTAACGTTTTAAAAGGTTCGGTAACAAAAGGAGAAGGGAATGAAGTTGGTGCTCTTGGAGAAATAATAGTATTAGATTACTATGGTGATTCAGCTGAATACGTTGGGGATTATGATTATGATTTAATAATAAAAGGTAAGAAGGTTGATGTTAAAACTAAGAAACAAAATTTAAGACCAGCTAAACATCATTCTTGTAACATATTCTCATATAATACAAAACAAAAATGTGATTGGTATTGTTTCGTATTTATACATCAATCATTAAATTTTGGATGGATTATGGGATGGTTAACTAAAGATGATTTTTATAAAAAAGCAATCTTTAGAAGAAAGGGTGAAGTAGACCCAACATTAAATACTAATTGGAGTTTTAGAGGTGATTGTTACACTATTAAAGTACCTGAATTAGATTTATATAATGAAGAGATAACAAATTAATTAAAGTAAGTCAGAGATTCTAACGCACTACGGTGAGGAACTTCGAGACACCACAGTTTAAGGTAGGAGACGAAAGTCGCACGCACTACCGAGGGTGCAATTCAAACAGACTGAGAGGATGAACTGCTCTATGAGGTCGGGTATGAAGCAAATAGGTAAATGTTAGATTAAAACAGGATTTCGGGTAAGCTCAACTTACTTTAATTAAAATAAAAATACAATATGAATGATAATACAATTTTAGAACACTATGGTTGGACCATTGAATGTGAATCACCATTTGAAATACGACATGAAGATGGTTCGTTTGCCAGTGGGCAAGCAGCTTATACAGTTCTAATAGACTTAGTAGAAGACTATGAATGTGAAGTTATTAAGAAACCGATTGAATTAACATTTGGACCTGATAATCATTTCGACCCTGTTGCAATAAAACATAACAATAAGGGTGAACGAATTGATTTCGCTAAAACGGTAAGATGGTTTATTAATAACGCTGAAAATTCTATTGAAAATTCTTACGATGAAGGTGCGCCAAGGCGTGTTGAAATGTATCAGTTATGTAATAGTCTTAGAAATCAATTAAAGGCTCAATTATCAAAAGAACAAATACGAGAAATTAAATTATGAATAGAGGTTACGGAGCAATATTAGGTGATTTAGCGGGGAAACCCTTTGAAAAGAAGTTTAGTATTAAGAAAAAGGATATCAAGGTTTACGCTGAAGATACAAACATTACTGATGATTCAGTAATGACATTAGCTACAATGGATGCTATTTTAAGCAACATTGATTACCAAACAGCATATCGCTATTGGGGTAATAAATACTTTAGTGATTACTATGGTAAATCGTTCAAGCTATGGTTGAAAGACCCAGCTATGAAGATGGATTCATATGGTAACGGATGTCTTATGAGAATGTCACCAATACCTCATTACTTCCGTAACAATGACTATTCTTCAATCATAGAATCAGTTGGTAGTTGTACAACTTCTCATAATCATGCATATTCAAGAAAGGCTGTTATTATATTGAATTACATTTATAATATGATTTATGAAGGTAAAACAAAAGTTGAGATTTGGGATTGGGTTAAAGAGAATTATCCATTACCTAAACGATTTAATAAGTTTGTAGAGATAGATGCAACCTCACAAGGTACTTTACCTTACGTGTTACATTGTTTCTTATCCACTACATCAACACACGCTTGTATTGAAATGGCGATTGGTTATGGTGGTGATACAGATACAAATGCGTCAATTGCTGCTGAATTATCAGCAACATTTTATGACGATATTTCGAAAGAAGATGTCGAGTATGTTAACAGTCATCTAGATGATTTTCAACTAGATACGTTAACAAGGTTTAATAATGCATTAAATGAAATTTAGAGAAAATTTAACAGAAAAGTTAATAGAAAAAGAAGTTCAAAAACGAGTAGGATTTAAGGTACAAGCGATAAGAACTCAATTTAAAATGGGTTTGGATGCTTCTAAATTAGCTGATAAACATAGTTGGGGACATATACAAACTCGTGGCTTCTTAAAAGCATTTGAGATTGCACATGATATGATGGAGAAGGAGCTTACTATGGGTACTCCACATGATGGTGATTTTGAAATAAAGATTTGGAAGCGTAAAGAAAAGTTGGTTGATAAACTAACTGATAGACTTTTAAATAGAGGTACTAGAGATTATGACCACAAAAAAAGTTTCATTAATGATAGTGTAGAAAATTTTATAGATAATTAAATTAAATGGTATAAAGAAATTTATACCATTTTTTTTGTTTAAAACTTGTTTATGTCAATTATATTGTGTTGTATTGCACAATAAATAAACAAAAATTATGGAACACTTGTATGACTTAAGCGCAAACTCAAATCACGTTAAACTTTTTAAATGGCTTTGGGGCGTTGACCCAAGCATTAAATATAAAACCATGTGTCCGTACTTTTGGGCATTTGTAGGTAGTATCTTAATATTGCCGATTATTCTAGCTGTTAAATTGGTAATTTGGTTAATTAAACCTATTGCTACTTATTACACAACTTACTCTCAGAAGCAAATTGATGACTACATCAATGGTCTATGTTTTAAATTAGATTCAAACGCTTATACCGATTATGATTTATACAAAATTCGTAAGTCTAAATGTTATAAAGGAAACCAATATAAGTTTATGGAGAGTGAAGGATATAAAACTGGTATGTATGATAAGATTGAAGAATCTTATGAGAATTATTTAAGATTATTAAATAGTAGAAAAGCGCAAGCTAAACAAACATTAGATAAGTTCAAATATGGATTTTTCGGTAAGTCTATAGGTTATATTATTGGTTTAAGTGCATTAACTTTACTTGGTTGGGGAGTACATGGATTTGTACATTTATTTACTTGGAGTCAATTTGTAACATTTTTAATTGGTCTTGGATGGGTAGTTTTAGGTATTGGTGGATTGGCACTTATTATAGCCTTAGTTATATGGATTAATGAAAAGTACGCTTGCAACTCTTTCATAAGTAGAATTGTATTCTGGAAACACATCGGTGATTTCTTTAAAGTAATAGGAAATGGGTTTTTAATTGTGTTTGATATGATTAAAAATGTATATAAGCAAAATTGTCCAATAATTCATTGGGGTTAAGATGATAAAGCAATTCAGAGACGAATACGCTTGGTTAAGTAATATGACCCCTTGTATAATGACATACAAGGGTATTGAATATGCTACAAGTGAACATGCATACATGTCGGCAAAGTCTGATGATATGGAATGGAAATCAAGATGTGCTGACAAACAAGTACCAGCAAAGGTAATAAAACGAGAAAGTAAAGATATCATTCTAATAGATAATTGGGAACTCTTTAAGTTCTTCGTAATGAGTGAGGTGATAGATATTAAATTTTCACTAGAACCCTTTAGAAGTCAATTGTTAGCTACTGGCGATGTTGGTATTGAAGAAGGTAATACCTGGAATGATTTATTCTGGGGTGTTGACAATTACACTCGTAAAGGTCATAACCATTTAGGGAATATTCTAATGGAGAAAAGAGACCTATTAAACTGTGAAGAATCAAATAAAAAAACAAATATGGATATTAAAGATAAAATAGATTTTACAAAATATATGGAGTTGTCAAAACAACTAGATATTAGAGTTGGTATCATAAATGATGCTGAAAAAATACCTAAGAGTTTCGGACTTAAATTAACGGTTCAATTCGCATGTGGTGATGATAATCATGTTACCAAGACAGCGTTCACTAACTTAGGTAAGACACACGAACCTGAAGACCTAATTGGTCTTCAATGTCCATTCATTGTTAACCTTGAACCAAGTGTTATCAAGGGTGTTACCAGTGAGGTAATGATTATGGTTGGTGAAGAAATTGGTGGTGGGTTACAAGTTAATCCAAGTAATTATGTATCTGGAGCAAAATTAATGTAATGTTAGAAGAAATTTTAGAAACATATGAAGATGAAGAATTATTGATTGCCGATGGTTTTGATGATGCGGTTATTGGTATAGCAACGGACTTCACAGAACCAAGACTAATCTATTCAGTAAACAAATGTATTGAAATCTTAATGAGTGATGGTACAACTAGTTATGAAGATGCTATGGACTATTTCACGTTCAATACATCTGGTGCTTGGGTTGGAGATAAAACACCAATTTGGTGTTGGGATATTTAAAATAAAGTAATATGAAAATTTGGATAACATTTAATACTGTATGGAGTTTACAATCTGGTGGGTTGGAGCGGTGTCGGGTATGGTGGCAAAAACCACAATACGTTTTTATTGATAGAGAGTTCGACTACGATTCACTACCATTTGGTAGCCCTGGTGCGGCAGACCAAACGCAAGGATTAACTAGGTTGGGTTGGAGATGTTCACAAACCAATGGTAATGAGACAGGTAGTGTAAGTTTAGGTAAGATTTTCGATTATAAGGGTGATATTTGTGAATTGGTATGGGATAAGCTATGTGAATTCTTTCAAAGCACCGACCTAAGACAATGGGATAAACAAGAAGAAGAATTACAACTAAACTCTAAAGATTTCTTATTAGAATTAGATGTTGATTTCACTTTAAGTAAATAAACCTTGTTTTTATCAATTATTATGTGTATATTTGTAGTATCTTAAAAAAGAATATTATGATAATACAATTAGTAGATAGAAATGAAGGTATGGTTGATGCTTGGACAAGTGAATTTTTTGATTGTAAAGATGTTATCATCTATCACGATGATTTCTTCGCTCCACAAACAGACTGCATCGTATCACCAGCAAATTCATTCGGATTTATGGATGGTGGTTTAGATGGTGTAATTACCAAACACTTAGGACCTAACATTCAATTTAATGTTCAATCTAGAATTGCGAAAACAACAATGAAAGAATTGTTGGTCGGTGAAGCGATGTTAGTTGAAACTGGGAATGATGAGATTCCATGGTGCATTTCAGCACCAACAATGAGACTACCAGCAACGAAACTAACGAATACACCAAATGTTTATTTAGCCGCTAAAGCAATTTTTGGTGTATTAAAAAATCTAGAAAATACGTTTCAAACCATGATTAAAACTGTTACAATTAGTGGATTAGGTACGGGAGTTGGACAAGTACCTTTTGAAATTTGTGCTCAACAAATGAAGTTGGCATATGATGAAGTATGGTTAGGTAAAGGTACGTCACCAAAAACTTGGTATGAAGCGTTTGATACACAACAATTACTATACAGTGATATAAATAAAGCAAGAAAATAATAATGAACCCACAAGAAATTATAGAAAACGATAGAATGTTAAGTGCCATATTAAAAGGTTTAACCGATATGTGGCATTTCCAAGAAGAATTCCTAGCTCTGATAGTGTTTATCACTAGAGACTTTGATATAGCAAATAATACTGTTGAATACTTTGCTGATGAAGATATAGGTTTAGAAGAAGCATTGTTCCAATCAATGGATTTAGATGATTTTAAATCTATTTGTTTAAACAGTGAATACTTAGATAACGACAAATGTAAAGAATTAGTAGATGAGTGTTAAGAATAACAGTAGATTTTTGAGTTTGGTTTTGAGACATAAACCTGAAACCATCGGTCTTAAATTAGATAAGAACGGTTGGGTTGATGTTGATGTGTTGTTAACTCAATTAAAAGAACATGACCGTGAAATGACGATGTTAGAATTAACTGAGGTTGTCACCACCAATGATAAGAAGCGTTTCGAGTTTAACGATGAAATGACCATGATTAGAGCGGCACAAGGACATAGCGTGAAGGTTGATTTACAACTGAAAACAAAACGTCCACCAATGGAGTTATTTCATGGTACAGTGCCTAGATTCCTACCTGACATTAGGAAAGGTGGTCTAAAGAAAATGAAACGTCATGCGGTACATCTAAGTGACGATATCAAGACTGCTGAAAAAGTTGGCTCACGTAGAGGTAAAGAAATTATATTAACTATTGAAACAGGTGCTATGTATGCGGATGGATTTAAATTCACCCAATCAAAGAACGGTGTTTGGTTAGTAGACAATGTACCAAGTAAGTACATCAAAATCAAAGAGTAATGAGTTTTAAACAACAACTCATAAACTTAGAAAAAGAATACCCTATTAAAAATAGGGAATATTGGGTTAAATATGGTAAATTGCAAGAAGAATTAACAACAAGGCTTAAGGAAATTGACCCAACAATATTCCCAGACAAATTATTTTAAATTAAATAGAATGAAAAATAATAAATTAGATTTTGTTAACGCACAAGAAATGATGGAACAAAATCCAAATACTTTTGAGGCACCAACATTAGATGAATTAAATAATATTCAACTTAATGATTTTGTAAAAGTGAGTATTGGTGGTGAAAGATTTTGGGTATGTGTTGGAAAACTTATAACAGATGAAATAATTGAAGGAGTTGTTAATAATGATTTACTTTGTACAGATGTTCATGGGATTGAATGTGATGACAAAATCATATTCAATAAGTCCAACATTTTTTCAATTTATGAAGAATAACAAACAGATAAATAAATGAAAAAAGATGATTTAGGGGATAGAATGAAAGGTTATGAAGCCGTTACTAAGTACAAGTTGCTTAGAAGAGGTTATACTATGATTAGAATTGATGGTAAGGCTTTTCACACCTATACAAAAGGTCTTATACGTCCATTTGATATGGGGTTGGTTGAAGATATGGATGCTACTGCTAAGTATCTTTGTAAAGAGATTCAAGGTGCTGTATGTGCATTCGTTCAATCTGATGAGATTAGTATTTTGTTATGTGATTTTGAAAATAGAAATACAAGCGCATGGTATGATAATTCATTACAAAAAATGTGTAGTGTTTCAGCATCATTGGCAACAGCTAAATTTAATCAATTAAGAACTTCAAGAGTTATAAGTGCTGGAAAAATACTAACTGAATTTGATAATATTGTATTAGCTATATTTGATTCAAGAGTTTACCAATTACCAGCAAAGTATGAGGTTGAAAACTATATGATTTGGAGGCAACAAGATACTGTTAAGAATAGTATTTCTAGTGTTGCACAATCAATGTTTTCACACAAAGAATTGAATGGTAAGAATGGAAACCAGAAGCAAGAAATGATGTTTCAAAAAGATGGTACGAATTGGGATGGTTTTGACCCTAAGTTAAAGAGGGGTAGAATGATTACAAAAGAGATATATGAGAAGGAACCTGACGTTATTAGAACTAGGTATGTGAGTAACGCACCACCAACATTTACACAAGATAAGGATTATTTAAATGAATTAATCCCAGATAGAGAAATTAGTAGATTATTAGTATGAGAACATTAGTTATAGGTGATATTCATGGAGCTGGCTTAGCACTTAAACAAGTGTTAGAGCGTTGCGAATTCGACTATGAAAAGGATTTATTGATAACCATTGGTGATATTGTTGATGGTTGGGAAGATTCATTTATGTGCGTTGAAGAATTACTTAAGATACCAAATAGAATTGATATTATAGGTAATCACGATAATTGGTTTAGGTCATTTATTGACTCAGGAGTTCACGATACGAATTGGGGTAACGGTGGTTTATCTACCGCAAAGTCTTACGCAAAGGCTGCTGGTATTGAGTTGTTAGTTCAAAAGCAAACAAATGAATACTTTGAACCAAGTGATAAGTTTACTTTGAATTTGAATTCTGGTGATATTCCTGATTCTCATAAGAGTTTCTTTAGAGGTCAACACAAGTACTATAAGGATAATGATAACAATCTATTCATCCATGGTGGTTTTGCTCGTAGTTACCCATTAAGAGAGCAAATGGATTATACTTTTATGTGGGATAGACATTTAATCACTCAAGCAATGTCAGCTAAATCAACTGGTACAAAATTAACATTTGTTGAAGAGTTCAATCAAATATATTTAGGTCATACCGCAACATTAAATTGGAAGACCGATAAACCAATTTATGCTGATAAGATTTGGAATGTAGATACTGGTGCTGGTGGTGGTGGTAAATTGACGATAATGGATATTGATACCAATAAATATTGGCAATCAGATAACGTACCTAGTCTGTATCCAGACGATGAACATAATTTAAGAAATAAATAAAAAACAATATGAGTAAAGAAAAAGAATTCCTTAAGGATTATATTAAAACCCCATCACCGAGTGGGTATGAAATGCAATTAGGTGGACAAAAGGTGTGGATTGATTATGTATCACAATATGCTAATAGGGTCGAGGTTGATAACTATGGAAATGCTTATGCTTATTACGGAAGTAGAATTGTTGAAGATGGTGTTGTTACTAAAAAAAGAAAACCCCACACCGTATTGCTAGACGCACATGCTGACGAAATTGGATTTTTTGTATTTGATATTACGTCTAAAGGGTTCCTTAAAATCGGTTGTCTAGGTGGAAGTGATATTACAATAGCACCATCATCTAGAGTGAATATATGGACTAAAAACGGTCCAGTTAAAGGTGTTTTTGGACACCCAGCTATTCATGTACATGGACGTAAATTTGAGGCTAAAAAAGAAGATATGTTTGTTGATATCGGAGTGTCATCTAAGAAAAAAGTGAGTAAATTAGGTATTGTAGTTGGTGACCCAATCACAATGGTTGACGGTTATATGGAATTAGGTGATTATCACTGTGGTAGAGCGTTAGATGACAAAATAGGTGGTTATATAACTTCTCAAGTATTACGAAGTTTAAGTGAGAATGAGATAGAATTGTCTTTTGAATTGGTTATCGTTAATGCAGTTCAAGAAGAAGTTGGATTATATGGTGCTAAAATGGCAGCGCAAAGGGTTAAACCTGACGTTGCAATCGCAATTGATGTTACGCATGACACAACAAGTCCATGTTATAACCCAAATAAACAAGGTTCTTTAACTGCTGGTAATGGTATTGTTATAATGACAGCACCATCATTACATAAAAAAGTTGTGGAATTATTGGTTGATACAGCGATTGAGAATAAAATTAAGTATCAAAGAATCGCAAGTGGTGGTTCATCAGGTACAAATGCAGACGCTTATGCATATCCACATGGAATCCCAACAGCGTTGCTTAAAATGGCAATGAGATATATGCATACAACTGTAGAGACAGTTCATAAAAAAGATGTTAAATCTGCTATTGAATTGCTATATAAGGTGTTACAAACACCAGAAATAACTGAATCATTTAAGTATGATTAGTTAAATTACCGTCTGTAAGTGGGACCTTAGACACCCACAAAATTATTATGAATAACAAAGAAATAATTAAAGAAGAATTAAGAAAAAAATTATTATTAGAGAAAAAAGGAGATTCACATAGCTACGGGTGTGTGATGTTATTTTTTGATATTGGAAAAGGTAACTGGAAAAAGATTCAATCATTGATTGATGATGATGACATTTACACTGAGGAAGGTGACCAAAGTTATGGGAGAGAGAATGAACCTCACGTAACCATTTTATATGGTTTACATGATGATATTGAAGACTCTACAATTGAAGCTTTGATTGATGAAATTAAACCGACTAAATTGACGCTTAAGAAAATCTCATTATTTGAGAACGATAAGTTTGATGTGGTTAAATTTGATGTAATTGGAGTGAGTGAAGGTAGATTAGGTAAAATGAATGCTAAGTTCGCTGAATTACCTCATACAACTGACTTCCCAGACTATCACCCACATGCAACTATTGCATATGTTAAAGCTGGAACAGGTAAGAAATACATTCAAACCCTATCAAGCGAAGACGCAATTACTGTTGAATGTAATGACGTGGTATATAGCAAAGCTGATGATACTAAAAACAAATATAAATTGAAGAAATGAGAGGAAACAAGAGAGTAAGCTATGGTTCAAATAGGGATGAATATGTGATAATTGAATCATTATCAGATGAAATAAGATTTGCGCAATGTATGAAATTATACAAATCGTTTGGTACCATTGACAAGTTGGAGGACTCATTAAAGAAAAAGACGTTAAATAAGATAAAACAAACTTTCTAATGAGACTAGACTATAAGAAGTTAAATAAAGAATTCCCTAAAGCAACTATTTTGTTAGGGGCTTTGATTAATACACCAAATAAGTTAATAAAATTCTTTGACTCAAATGGTGTTAGGGTTTATTTAGGTTACGGAGCCAGTGGTGGAACTAGTGTTGAAGTTTATCGTAAGAGAACTTCTAAGGAGTTTAAAAAACTAAATCCAAATTCTAACTTAGACGTGAACTGGCAAATGACCAGAGTTGGAATCATTAATAGCTTTAGAACTAGAGATGAAGCCTATAAAGTTGGGTTTGAGGAAGCATTCAAACAATTAGAATATTTAATAAATAATAAAGATGAAAACACAAATTAAAAACGACATGGTACAAGCCATGAAAGATAAGAATGTTGTCGCTAGAGACATTCTTAGAGTGCTTATGGGTGAAATCCAAAGGGACGAAAATACCATTAAAGGTGGTAAAGTTGAAGTAACTGATGAAGCCATTCAAAAGATGGTTAAGAAGTTAATTGAAAGTGTTAAAGAATCTGGTGATAATGGTGAAATTGAATTGTTAGAAGGGTATTTACCTCAACAATTAACAAACGATGAGATGATAGGTCACGCTAGAGTGTTCATCGAATCAAATAATCTTAGCTCTCCAAAAGAAATGGGACGAGTTATGGGCTACTTTAGTCAAGCATTTGCGGGAACGTATGATGGTAAGGCTTTAAGTGGTATTGTTAAAAATTTATTGACATGATAGAACTATTAATAGTAATGTACATTATATTTGGTCATTTTATTGCTGATTTTGTTATGCAATCTCGTGAAATGGCTGTCAATAAAAGCTCTAGCACCTATTGGTTGACTAGACATATCTTAGCATACGGTAAAACGATGCTCTTTATTGGTTTTATCTTTGTGTTAGTTATGTTCATATTTGGCACAAATTTATTTCATTTAATACCATTGATAATAGGATATGTTTTATTGAATATGGGGTTACATTGGGTGACTGATTATTTTACTAGTAAAGAAACTACTAGATTATACTTAAAAGAAAGTAAAAAAATAGAACCTAATTATCATAATTTTTTTGTTATGATAGGGTTTGACCAATTAATTCATCTGCTCTGTTTAATAGGGACATACGGGTTATTTTATATATAAATATGCAAGTCGTAAACTGAAAAAGGGTTAACAGTAGGTCTTGATACAACCCAGTAACCTTGCGGGGCACATATCCCCAATACACCAAGCCTTTAATATGTGTGGTAGGTGAGAAAGCTGTTAGGTATCAGGCTTGTATATTTTTTTATAAAAATATTAGGTTATATCAATTATATTAAGTATCTTTGCATAGTAATAATCAAAAAATAGAAAATTATGTTTTTAGAAATCACTTTTATAATATTCCTTATTATCGGCATCTTTTTAATTGCTACATCTGATTATGAATCACTTGGTGGATGGGTTTTAATAAGTATTTCGGTATTTGTCGTATTTTTTAATACGATTGAACTTTCAACATCTGAGTATGATTATGAAGTTTTAGTTGCAGAACGAGATTCTTATCAATTATCACTAGATGGATTGAGGGCAATAGGTCAAGATTTTGAGACCTTAGCTATAGGTCAGGACATCGTTGATTTTAATAAACTTATCGCAGTTGAGAAGGTTCAAAATAAATCATGGTTTTATGATATATATATTGACGATAGAATTGACTCTTTACAACCTATAAAATAATGGGAAAAGAAGCCAACAACTCAGAGTGCTATTATGCAAAACATCTAAAGAGAATTATATCTGTTATTGAAAACAAAGATTTATTCAAAAATATTAATCAATTTAATCACGAGTAATTATGGTGGAAATACAAAAAATGATTGACCCAAAAGATTATGAAATCGGAGTTGCAGTAGCTAGATTTCAAGGGAAGAGATTACACGAAGGACATAAACAAATGCTTGACCTTATAACTAGTAATCATAATAAAGTGATTATCTTCTTAGGGGTACCTAAAATTAGTAATACGAGAAGAAATCCATTGGACTTTGCAACTCGTAGGTTAATGATTCAAAAATTATACCCTAATGTGGTAATCCTACCACAACATGACCAACGTTCTGATGAAGTTTGGTCAAGAGCATTAGACGCTCAAATATCAACGCCATTCGGAGATGGAAAAGCTTTACTATACGGTAGTAGAGATTCATTCATACCACATTACGAAGGTAAACATACCACAACAATATTAACTGATATTCCAAACGTAAGTGGAACTGAACTAAGAGATAAGGTAGCAAGTGAAATTCTTCCTAACTCTAGTTTTAGAGCGGGTGTTATATATGCAAATTATGCACGTAGACCAGTCACTTATTCAACCGTTGACGTAGCAATACATAACGACAAGGGTCAATTCTTATTGGCTAAAAAACCACACGAGAAGCATTGGCGATTCGTTGGTGGGTTTGTAGATAGAGAAGATGAGAGTGATGAACAAGCCGTTATTAGAGAGGCTTCGGAAGAAACCAATGGTTGTCACATAGGTAATATAAGATACATATTATCACAAAAAGTTGATGATTGGAGATATCGAAGAGAAGCAGATGGTATTATGACACGTTTATTCCTTACATCATATGTTTTTGGTAATCCTAAAGCAACTGATGACCTTGCAAATGGTGGTGATTTGCAATGGCACGATATATCTTACTTCACAGAAGCTAGACGTATTGAAAATGAAATTATGCCTGAACACCAAAGTTTGATGACTCAATTAATTGAGAAAATCTATACTGATAAAATGGTTCCTAACTTGGGTAGATTCCACGTACCATTTATAGAGGAACGTGACCCTGATGCTGTAGTAGAAAACACCGAATTTATACCTAAATAATATGAAAAATAAGGACACGTTTTTTAATGCTAGAGCGGCAATAGGTTTTATCTTACACAAGATATCAGATTTCAATTACGAACCAATTAAAGATTATCTTGATAATCTTGATGCCGATGTTGAAGCTGTTAAACTTCGTTTTGGTTTAGGTTTTACACATAAAAAGGTATATCTTGATTTGTTAGAAATTTATTATAAAGATAGGTGGAATGGACATTTAACCTTATATACATTACTTCACGAGATAGGACATACCCTACGTATTAAAGAAAATGAAGACCTTTTAAATATATTAGAAACTGATGATTTTGAGGTTTATTTTAATAATGTATTGATTGAAGAAGCGGCTGCACATGAATATGCGGTTAACCAATTCAAATTACTAACTGGAGTTGAACTTAACGAAGGGCTTGAAGCCTCAATGCCCGATATTAATAGTGACTCATTTAGAGAGGTGATGATGCAAGTATTTAATAAAAAACAAAACTTTGATTCTTTTGCTGAATTTGGTGAAAGTTTAATCGACAGAGATTTTGTTTTTAAAACTAAAGACCTTTCATGGAATCAGTATCCTGATGAAGAAAGACATATTAGAGCTTGTATTGCGGGGTCTTACTACAATCCATTTAATATACCTAAAGATAGTGATATGGTTATGTTTAACGCATCTACTTTTGAAGGGACTAGGTTTGATGAAAGTACTATGGATGATTATAATGAAAAAGATGTGATGATAATGAACCCATTTAATTCAAAATATATATCAAAAGTTTCATATGAAAATGGTAAAGTGGTTGAGGCTTTTAGGGTAGAAGATAACGAATGGGTATCAGTTGATTTAAACACATTATAATATGGCATTAACTTGGGAACAAATACAAGGTAAATTAAAAGCCTTTGATAAAAAGGATATAATAATATATGATGATAACCATGATGATGGTAATCAATTTATAAGTGTAGCACATAAGAAGGTAATTCAATTTAAAATTAGAAGACCTTTTATGAATAAATTAAAGCGTTCTGGCTACAAAATAGAAAGACGTGAAATAGAAAAATAAACAATGGATTTTGACAACAATATTAAAATATTAGATAAATTATTTACAAGGGTATTTGCAAACAAAAAAAGTAAGTGGAATGAATTTAGAAAATTTCATAAATTCGTCATTGATAACCTCAGTGTTGAATTATGTGATAATTTAGGTTCAATGAGTAATATCTGTAAAGTACATAATACATATTCATTGCAATTTACAGCGAAAGATTATCTTTGGTGGGGAATGCAAAACTATAAAAAATTGAATTTATATTCAATTGATAAATTTAAAAAGGACGTGTATAATAAAATCACTCAAATGGTGGATGATTTAAATAACGAAGATGTGACAATGGAAGTTGCTGAAGAATTATTAAAAAAACTGAGGTAATTAAAATAAAAAGTTGTATCTTTGCATTAACAAACAAATACTATGAAATTACCTTATTACTCAAAAGAAGAAAAGAAGAATATATTGGAAGGTATGGGTTATACAGTCGAAACCATTAAAACGTTTCGTAGTGAGAACGCATATCATAATAGAGTTGAATACACTGACACCACATCAACAGTAGCTTATAAGCCTACTACAATTAACATAGATGACTTTAAAGATAAAGAAATTTATAAGGTGGAACAAAAAATTGGACTTAAAAATGTTTTTGAAGGGCTAGGTGAACTAGCTATGAAAACACTAATAACTAGACAAATTATTAACAATAACGTATAACATAATGGAGAAAGAAAGAGGAATCACAATTAGTTCTGTAAATGAAGTGGTATTACCACAAAGAAAAGTCTTTGACACACCAAGACTATTACAAGCTGATGCTTACACTGTAGGTTCAGATGGTTTTCAATCTGTGAAAGCTAAAGAGAAATCAACTTATTATATTGTCTTCCGTAGACAACTATCAACAGTAAACCCAACCTTATATAATAAGGGTGACGATAGAATGATATTTGAAGGTCTAGGAACTTATTTAGAAAAATTATTCTACAAACCAGTTACTCACGAAGAAATTGATACCGCTAAAGAATTCTTGAAAACGTTCAAAGCGACTTCATTAGGATTAGCTGAGTATGCTTTTCCTGAAGCTATGTGGCGTAGAGTAGTAGACGAATTCAATGGTAGACCACCAATCAAAATTAAGGCAATGCCTAACGGTTCTGTGGTTTATCCTAACGAACCAATCATACAAATAGAATCAATGGTTAACGGTATGGGTGAACTAGCCGCTTGGTTTGAGTCAACACTTCTTAAAGTGTGGGCACCTTCTGAACGTGTTACCCAAAACGAACATTGGTTATCTAAGTTGAAAAATATGCTTAGAAAGGTTTATGGTACTACCATGAGCGAAGAAGATATTCACTTCAAAGCATCTCTTATGCTAACAGATTTCGGTGATAGAGCTGGAATGACAAACGAAGAAAGTGAAGTATTAGGTATGGCTCACTTGTATACATTTCCAGGAACTGATAACTGCCAAGGAGCATATCAAGCATGGGAAAATGCGGGAAGAGTTCCAATCGGAAGTTCAGTTAATGCACTAGCACATAGAAATATACAAGCGTATGACGTAGAGAATGACTGTTATGAAGCGATTTATGATTTCTGTCAAAACGGAGAATTCATTTCAATGGTTTCTGACTGTTACGATTTCTACACTGCGAATGAAAAATACATACTACCTCTTGCTAAAAGAAGTATTGCGGAAGGTAACAATAAGGTAGTTGTTTCAAGACCTGATTCAGGTAATGCGAAAGAACAAGTACTTTGGTTATGTAGATTAGCTGTAAGAAATGGTTTATACACAACTCAAGTTATCGATGGTGTTGAATGGAAATTCGCCACATCACTTAGATTTATTGAAGGTGATGGAATGACGTGGGCTGATATGTGGGAAATCATTGAAGCTTTATTAGAAGCTGGATTTGCACCTGACGCTTGGGGATTATTCGGAGTAGGTGGTGGATTAAGAAACCCACTTAAACGTGATAACACTTCAGCAAAATATGCTTTATGTGCAAAAGGAGATGACAACGAAGGAGTTGTTAAATTCTCAGATACCCTAGGAAAGACAACACTTCCAGGACCTTTTAAAATCCTAAGAACACCTTGGGCTTTAGAAAATAAGGAAACAATCGTATTTGAACATGAAGATGGTGACGATGCAATGGTGGTTTACTTCGATGGTAGTAACATTTGGAAACCATTTGGAGTAGGACAAGATGATAACTTCTTGGTCACTAGAGACAGAATAAGAACACAATGGGATTCAATGCCATTGAACCTTACAACTGCTACAAATCATAATTATCCAGCTTCAGAGGCTATTCTAAATGAGCGTAGAAGATTACTTAAAATTCATGCTCCTAAGAAACAAGCTAAAAACTATTAAGATGGAACATAACGAAATTATTAAAATCATTAACAGAAAAGTTAATTGGGAATCAAAAGAGTTAGTTAAACTAATTAAATCAGAATCAGAAAATCAAATTAAAATCAGTTTTTGTCATATTGGTGGTTATGAACTTTTAAAAGATGGGACAAAAACCGAAATCTGTACGTCATTAGAACAGGTTCAAGGTATGTTATATAATTCAGATATTGAATTTGATGAAAGTATTAAAGACCCATATATATTGGCTGATAAATATGGTGATGAATGGGGTGAAGGATATAATGATGGTGGTGGTAGTGGATGGATTGAGTGGGAATAATGAATTGGATTAAGTTTATAGAAGATGATTCCAGTACATATCCCGAAGAAGGTGTTGATGTGTTAGTAAGTGATGGTAAACGTCATGACGTTGCTTGGTATATAATGAGTGGTGACTATAAATGGCTTAAAGATGACGTACTAAACGATGATGTAAATGATTTTAAAGATTTCATTATCACTAAGTGGTCATATATAAATGAATAATTATGGAAGAAATAATACTGATATTAGAAACGAGTAAAGGATTCACAAAAATGAATACCACTATGAATAAAGTATGTGGTATTTTAAATACTATTGGCGACCTTAAGAATTGGCAAGTTATTAATCGTTACTCCAACACCAAGCATGACCTTATCAAGACAATTGATAGAGAATATATGCACATGAGAAAGAAAGGTTGGGATAGAATATTTTTATTCTTTGATTTACATGGAACTGTAATCAAACCTAATTATGAAGAGGGTAATGTGGAATTGAACTATTATCCCTATGCTAAGGAAACTCTTCAATTATTAACTGGTAGAGCTGACCTAGATTTAAACATCTATACTTGCTCACATCAACATGAAATAGTTGAGTATCAAAGACTTTTTAAATTGGATGGTATTCACTTCAAGTATGTGAATGAGAATCCTGATGTACAAAGTAATGGATATGGTAATTACGACATTAAACCTTATATGAATGTAATGTTTGAAGATAAGGCTGGGTTCTTCGGTGAAACCGATTGGGAACCAATATACAATCATTTTAAAGGTATATATGGAGAAAATAGTTTATGATATTAATGAGGTGTTAGAGGAATACGAATGTGATTGGAGGTCAGTTTTAGAATTGAAAAACCCAACATTATTTTTCCATGAATACCCAACTAAAGATACTGATTGGGATGATGTCTATCGAGATATGTCAGGTTGGAATGGTGCTTACGTTGGTTCAGTTTATCTTAAACTTGGTATTAAGAGAATGGATGGATGGATGTGTAAAGAGATTATGAAAGGTGAAGAAGAATCCAAGTATACAAAAGAACAAATGGAATATATGATAAAGTATAACCCACATGTTCACCCAATAATAAAAACTAATTTACTTGAAAACTTACAAACAATTTGGAATATATGAATGAAATTAAAGGTGGTGACGGTGTTTTAATAGTGGAACATTCTGGTTATTTTAAGGTATATGATTATGGTGATGACTTATATATATTTTTAGGTCCAGATAAACAGAGTTTAAGAGATTTTACAATAAAAGAAATATATAATGAGTAAAACAGCTAGAATTGAATTAGAAAATATTAAATGTTCTGATGGTTGGACTGGATTAGCCAACGATTTAGGGTATTCAAACGAAGATGCTAGAGACATTTTCGAATACGGGGAATATGGACATATTACCATTGAAGTTGATGAGAATTTAAATATCATTGGCGGTAAAATACATCCATTTAAAAAATGAGTGATATAGTACATTATAGAGGTATTCTATATGAGGTTCACCCTCAAAACAACGAGACCATTCAAGAAACGGCTGAGAGATTATTCAATGAGGGAGGTCATAAAGTAAGTGATTATTCCAAAGAATTTTATAGGGGTGATTGGGTAAGAACACTATGCGCATATGCAGAAAATTACTTCCTATTCAATTATAAACTATATATAATAAAAAAAGAGGAACTAGACCCAAATGATGATATTATCAGTGCTTCATTCAACGAAGATGGTTCTATTGATTTTGAACTTAAATACTATAATGGCGGTGCTAGTATGCAAGAAGCATTAGAATCTGCCATGAAAAAATTAAATCTATGAAAAAATTCGAAGCCGTTAAAGCAATTCAAAGTACTGATGAGAACGTAATGAAATTCGTTTTCACAACCAAAAACGCTGTTGCTGAAGCAGTGTTGTATAAATACCCGACCTATGAAAAAAGAACGGTAATCTGTTGCTCAACCCAAAGTGGTTGTCCAGTAGGTTGTCGATTTTGTGGTACAGGTGACTTCTTTGTTAGGTCATTGAAAGCCGATGAAATTGTTTATCAAGTTGACCATTGTTTAGAGAGTCAAAGTGTTGATGCTAGTAAGATTCAGAATTTCCAAATTATGGTTATGTCAATGGGTGAACCAATGCTTAACTATAAGGAGTTAGAGAAAGCTTTTCGTATTTTAAATGAAAAGTATCCACAAGCTAAATTATTAATCAGTACAGTAGGTCCAAAGGTGAATTACGAACCTCTTATGGCTCTTGCTGAAGAAATAGATACCATTGGATTACAATTTTCTGTACATGAAAGCACCGATGAAAAAAGAGATGCTTTAATCCCATTCAAGAGTAAACTTACCCTTGAAGAAATATCAATGGTTGGTGAAGTGTTTTTAGCTCGTACAGGTCGTAAACCATTTTATAATTACTGCGCTCATGATGACAATTCGTCAGATGAAGATGCTGATAGAATTACCGAATTGTTTAACCCTGATGTTTTTGAGGCGACCATTTCAGTAATTTGTGAAAAAGATGAAAGTGTTTCGGCATCAAATATAAGGCAACAAACCCTAGCCAATGACTTCAACCAAAAACTAACCGATAGAGGGTTCTCAACAAGAACATTTGACCCAGCTGGTCAAGATGATATTGGTGGTGGTTGTGGGCAATTATGGTTTGTTCAAGATTGGATGAAAAAGAATCCAGAATATGCGAGAAAATCAGTAGGATTTGGATTGGAAGATATTCATGCACCACAAGAACTAGAATAAATCTTATGTTAGATAAATTAAAACAAATAGAGAGTAAAGAATTACGTGACCTTTTATTGGACTCTGATAACTGGAATACGTTAGATGTGGACTATACACCACCTCGTGTTGAGAGATTATGGATGCAATATGACGATGAACATCGATTATTGATACATAAGATTCATCCATGTACCAAAGAGGAAGCGTTATTTCACCCACACCCTTGGAAATCAGCGGTTCACGTACTACCAGTTGGTGGTGGATATGGACATAGTGTTGGTGTTATGAATATGTTTGGTGATAAACATATTCATTGTGAAATGGAGGTTCATGGTGAGATGTATTACGAGATGTTAAAACAGGTTACTTGTCATTCAGTTAGACCAATAGGTTTTCCAGTTTATACAGTAATGTTGATAGGTAAACCAATCTGGAAATGCAATGAGGAAACGTTTCAATATACCCTAAAAGTTAAGCCAACTGATTTGAAACCTTTAAACGATAAAGCTAAAAAAGAGCTTTTAGAAGTGGTAAGCAAACACTTTCAATTTAGATAAAATAAGATATGAAAAAATTTATAGTAGTAATTAAACAACATGGTGAAGGTTGTGGCTATATGATAGCTTGCGGTCAAAAGACAGTTGAAATAGAGGCTAAGGATATCGAACAAGCTGGTCAGAGATTCATTTCAATGATGAGATGTTTTGAGGATGATGACGTATCTTGGACTAAAGATTATGGTGGTTATTATGATGAAAATTCATTAGAAAGTGCTGTTATACATGAGGTTATTGATACTAAAAAAATTGACACTGCTGGTGTTTATGCAGCGTTAGTAACTGAGGAATGTAAAGCATTAGTTGCTGAACAAAATAAGGCTGAAAAGGTAGAGTATGAACGTTTAAAAAAGAAATTTGGATGAAAAATATATTTAAGAATAACTTTGGATTAACTAAGTCTAAATTTAAAGGAAGTGGTAAAAGTACTATCTCAATAAATGGTAAATCCTATGTTGGAAATAACGTTACCGTTGCTGGTAATAAGGTCTACATCGATGGTAAATTATCGGACGGTGAAGAGTCTAAAGAAATCACTATTATTGTTGATGGAAACATAGATAAATTAGATGTTGACGTAGCTAATCAAATTAGAGTTAATGGTGATGTTAAATCACTTAAAACAACTTCAGGTGATGTAGAGGTTTATGGTAATGTTGATGGAAACGTTAAAACTATGAGTGGTGACGTAGAATGCAAATCGATTGCTGGTGACGTAGAAACAATGAGTGGAGATATAAATTAAAGAAAATGAAAATAGCCGTATTTACTGGAGCTGGAATCAGCCAAGAAAGTGGGATAGCCACTTATAGAGACCATGAAGATGGTATGTGGTATGAGTATCATACTGAGGAAGTTGCAAGCGCAGAAGCTTGGAAGAATACACCTGAAAAGGTATTAGAATTTCATAATGTTATGCGTGGAAAGTGTCGTAATGTAGAAGCTAATATAGCCCACGAAGCTCTAGCTAAACTTGAAGAGAAACACGAGGTTACGATTGTAACCCAAAACGTTGATGACTTACACGAGAAAGGTGGTTCAACCAACGTATTACATATTCATGGTGAGATAATGAAAGGTAGAGATAGCTTTGATAAAATATTAGACCTTGAAGGTGATTTGAATATAGGTGACAAAGATGAATATGGTGAACAAATCCGACCACATACCGTTTTATTCGGTGAAGAACCATTTCATTGGTTTGAGGCTTTGAATGCAATCAACGATGCTGACGTATTTTTGATTATAGGAACATCATTCTCAATAGGTTACACAATGTTCATATTAGGTGCTTGTAAGTCTGATTGTAAAGTGATTTACATTGACCCTAAACCAGATTTAGGTATTCACCATGCTGGTAGTGATGATGTTGAGTTGATATATGCTAAGGCGACTAAAGGAGTGCCAGCAACAGTAGATAAATTAATGAAAAATACTTAACGATTCGTTAGGTTATATCAATTATGTTTAGTATCTTTGTCGTATGAAACACATCGTAAGAATTGCTCCGTCACCGACTGGACAATTACATATAGGAACATTAAGGACTGCGTATTTTAATTGGTTGATAGCCAATCAAAATCCCGACAGCACATTCATTGTGCGAATCGATGACACAGATTTATCTCGTTCTCAAGATGACCTCATTCAACCAATATTTGATTCCTTAACCAGTTATGGTTTAAAATGGGATTTAACATTCAGACAATCAAGTAGATTTAGTCGATACCAAGATTTGGCACAAGACTTAATCAACAGTGGTAAAGCTATTAGAAGTGATGGTGCCGTTATGTTAAATAATGTACACGCATATAGTTTAGATGCTGATGATGCAGATTTAAAATGGACTGATACCATCACAGGACCTAAAACTAAGATATCACCAGATTTGGGTTTCTTAATAAGAAACCAAGTGATTATCAAAAGTGATGGTTCGCCAACATATAATTTCGCAAGTGCGGTTGATGATATGGATTATGGTGTAACTTGGATTGTTAGAGGTACTGACCATATAGTTAATACCTATAAGCAAGTAATCTTCTTTAACTTATTTGGAAAGCCATTACCATTATTTACACACGTAGGTTTGGTTTGTCATCCATCAGGAAAGAAGGTATCAAAGAGAGATAGTGATTCAATGGATTTATCACAATACATCCCTGATGCATTATTAAACTACGTATTACGACTTGGATGGTCACCAAGTCAAGACGACAAAACTAATAATATAATTCCAATGGACAAAGCAATTAACTTGTTTTTATCTGGTGGTAAAATGAGAGCACCTAACAGTAAATTAGATTTAACTAAATTACAATGGTACAATAAAAAATACACAAATGGCAATAATTAAATTTAACCTTGAAGCTAAACATCTAATCTTACTAAAGTTTTTAGATTGGGAACTCATCAAAGATGATAATAATAAACTAAGTACAGTAATTGAAGAAGGGGCAACAACACCATTTGGTGGAATTAGCTTGGTTGAAGATATTGGTGTTATGATTTTTGGTAAACCAGAGGGTGACTTTGACCCAATTAATGAATATGGAACTCAATACTCTGACGAACAAGAGCGTGAGATTGGAAGGTTATTTTCAGAATTACCGATGGCATTGGAGATAGTTTTATTTCTTCAGACATTTGAAGTTGGGGTTTACAAAAGAAAGTGGAACCTTAAAAATTGGAAAAAGATATGAAAATAAATAATTGTATGAATTGTGGAACAGAGCAACAACTAGTAGATGTTGACGAGTTTTATTGTGAAAGATGTGGGGCTAATAATCGAGCTGATGGGTGGTGTGAACAACCTGACCCACAAGAGTCTGAAAGACAACAAGATTTTTATGATAATGGACACGATTATAGAGACAAACAAGATTTTGAAAGAGGTAGAAATTAATTTTAAATAAGATATATGAAAATAGATTCAGTAATTATTAATTTGAACCAAAGCGATAGTCTTATCAATAAAGTCTATGAACGATTAGCTGCAATGAGACATAAAGTACCAATGGGTAAAGCCAACATTCAGGTATTTTCTGATGGTGAAACTTGCGTTGATTTCTCAACACCAGTTCGTGGTAAAAGAGTTTTCTTAGTGACATCACCTAATTCACCTTTAAAACGTGAACAATTGAATTTTGCAATTGATGCTGCTAGAAGAGCAAGTGCGGTTGAAATAATTCCTATCTTACCATATTTTCCATATGCTAGACAAGATAAACGTGACCAACGTAGAGGACCAATAGGTGCTAGGGTTTACGCTGATTCATTACAAGATGTTGGCGCAACGTCAATCATCACATTTGATTTACATTCAGACCAAATAGAAGGTTTCTTCAAAATACCTGTAATTCATTTAAGAGGTAAGTATTTGTTCTGTGAATTTATACACGAAATTAGCGATGTTAACACCGTTTTATGTTCACCCGATGCTGGTGGGTTAAAACGTGTTAAAAAGATTAGAGACCGTATATATGAGAAGTATGATAACAAAATGTCATTCGTTTCAATAGACAAAACTAGAACACAAGCCAATAAGACTGATAGTGTTGAAATATTAGGTGAGGTTAAAGGTAAAAATGTTATCATGATTGATGATATGTGTGATACTGGTGGTACTTTGATTAAGGGTGCTGAGGCTTTGATAAACGCTGGGGCAACTTCAGTAAAAGTACTAGTAACTCACGCAATATTAAGTGGTGACGCAAGTCTTAACTTGGGTGCATCAATAATAGAACAATTTATATGTTCAGATTCACTTACCCATAGGGGTGTAGGTTCTGATATGGACGGAAAAATGAAAGTAATATCAACTGCAACTGACTTAGCAAATGCTATTGTTAGTATCAATGTTGATGGAAGTATAAACCGATAAAATATGATGTGGAAAATACCAAAAATGTGGAGGTGGAGAATAAATAAAATTTGGACAGATTTTTGGTATAATTATCATCCAGACCCAAATCCAAAATATGGTGGAAGAAGCCGTAGTTATTATACTTTTAGAGAATCAAGACTTGCATTAGTGATAGCAATAATAACAATGGTAATAATAATATTTACACTATGAAAACATTTAATTTAAGAATTTTATTCCCATCATCGAATAAGTATAAAACTGGTAAGTCATACACTGAGAGCATTTATGCTACGAATGTGCGTTATCATGACACACATTTAGAATTTTGGGATAACGAATCACAATGTGTAATAGCTTCATACCCATCACAATATACTATTATAGAAAGTATTGAAGATGATGATATGGACACAAATTAAACGATATGGAAGTACATGAATTGATTGCAAAATTACAAAAATGTGACCCTCACGCAACGGTCATAAGAACATCATCTAATTTTGAATTGAATGGTGCTAGTGTTAAAGCTAGTGGTGTTCATGAAAGTAAAACTGGTGAGAAGCGTCAAACGAATTGTCGTGATGCTTTTGATGGTACAGAATACACTACCGAAACTTGGAGTACCTTTGGTGGCGAAGAATCGATAATTTCAATAAGTTAACAGTAAAATTAGTACAAACAAATGAGTAGGAGAAATAAATTAATACAAGAATTAGAATTCTCTATTAGAAAAGCTAGGGGTAACCCACATCTTTCAAAGCTGCAATTAGATATGATTGATGTATCTGAAAAAGTATTAAACAATTATAAAGGAATTGAAGCTATTGAAGCTGAACTTGTGCAGAAAAAAATGGCTAAAAAATTTGGAGTACAGAAAACAAACAAACAAATGAATAATTTAATAGGTGTTAGTGGTAAAATAAAGGATGGAAAAGACCTTGTAGGAGAAATGCTTCTATATATAGGTGATAATGTTGGTGAGCCAACATACGAAGGGTTTGAACTGTATGTTAATTTGGACCCAAGATATACAATTAAGAAGTGTGCGGATAAACTTAAAGATGCCATATGTGTGATATTAGGATGCACAAGAGCACAGCTTGAAGATAGAGATTATAAGGAAAAGGAATTGAGTGAAGAATGGTGGTGCTACCAATTAGGTGATGGTACGCTACTACCAAGAGGGTACTACCCCAATAAACCCGATAATGATATGTGTGAAGAACGATATCTAGTTAAATTAACACCTAGAAAAATACTACAAATATTTGGTACTCAAGGTGGTAGAATGGTAGTTCATCCTAACATATGGGTCAACGCATTATTTGCTGATTATAATTCTTATTCGGCTAGAGGTAGTGAATATGAATTTGAGAAATCACATTGGATTATAACGGATATTAGGTTTCCAGAGAATGAAGGTAAAGCCGTATCAAGTAGAGGTGGTTTGCTGATTGGAATTAAGAGATTATTTAATTTAAGATTTCCAGAATATACAGAATTAAACGATGCGGAGGGTTATGATATCCCTGAAGAATTGGGGGTAGTTAATCCTGAGTTATATAAAAACTTAATGCATGAATCAGAAACTTCAATGGGTGACCATAGTTGGTGTGATGTAATTATTGAAAATAATGGAACTATTGAAGAATTATTTAATAACGTTTTAAAAGCAGTACAATGATAGACATGAAACCATTTCCATATGTATTACCTTTAGATAAACATACTGACTTTGAAAAATATATTATTTTAGAACAAATTAAAGTTTTAGAGCCATTAGGTTTTACTGAATTAGAAATGTTAGATGGATTTAGTGGATTATCAGATGTTTATACGTTTGAACAATTAAAAGAACTTTGTAAAGATTGGAATAAATGGGAAAAAGAATTATAGTAATAGGTGGTGGGACATTTGAACCCATCAGGAATCATTTAAGTTTATGCGCACCAGCATTTGGTGTTACAGCTAGACATATACATAAACGTTTAGAGGGTGCTGAATTACACTTGACTAAGATGTGTGATTGGCGTTCACCGTTGGTGACCAATGATGACGTTGAAGAGTTTATTGATGAATTAATTGAAGATAAAACCGTTGGATGAATTAATTGAAGATAAAACCGTTGGAACTATCGTAATGAATGTAGCTTTATGTGATTTTAAAGCGTTACCGATTGATGAGAATGAGAATGGGTGGCATGGTAAACGTTTAAAGACATCTGAGGGTGATTTAACGATTACTTTAACCCCAACTGATAAAATCATAAGTAAGATTAGAAAGGCACGCCCTGACATCTTCCTTGTAGGTTTTAAGACAACAACCAATGAAACGTCAAACGACCAATTTCTTATTGCGTTGAAGATGATGAAGTCATCCAAATGTAACTTGGTGTTGGCAAATGATACGGTTACTAGAAACAATATGATTATCACTCCAGAAGAAACTATCTATGGTGAAACTGTTCTTAGATATTCAGTAATTGAAGAGTTGTGTGAGATGATTGAAATGAGGCAGAGTCTTACGTATCATAGAGGTGAGTTTATTGTAGGTAAAGATATTCCATTTGAAAATGCACCTGAAAACTTTAAAGAGGTTATGGGATTTTTACTTGATAATGGTGGTTATATAGAGAATAATGGCAATGGGTTCACACCAGGTCATTTTTGCTATAGAAGTGATGTATTTGAATCCAATGATTTTATATCTTCACAAAGACTTGTCAATCATAATGATGTGAGAGAAAATGGGATGACCTATGTAACAACTGCTGGAATGTGTAAATCTTTCACGTATTTAGGAAGTAAAAAAGCTTCAGTTGGTGCTAGAAGTCAAGCGTTATTACTTAGTGAGAATCCAGAGTATGACTTTATTGTACACACTCACAACCCATTAAAGAAAGATAGTTTAATCCCTATAACACCACAGAAACCATTTCAATGCGGTTCTATAGAATGTGGTGTAAACACATTGAATCATTTAGGTGATTTCAACGATAGAAATATCAAAGCTGTGTTCCTAGAAAAGCATGGTATTAATATGTTGTTTAAGAAAACAACAAAATCTGAGGACGTAATAGAATTCCTCAAAAATAATATAGAATTAGGAGTGAAAATACGGTAACATGAGTGAGTTTACAAGAGAAGAATATCAGAATCATTATGATAATATTACAGATGAAATTAAAGCATTAAATAAGAAAAAAAAAGTGTGGGTTGACCACGTTGAATCTAAAGGTTTTGATTTAATAAAAGGTGAATTTGTGAAGCAAAAAAAGTGATATGGATAAAATAGAAACAGATTTTTATAAGAAATATGTGGGTAATTACGCTAAGAGATTTTACACTCCATTTAAAGAAGAAAACATATTAAAAATAGTTGGATTTAAAATGGATAAAGGTGAAGCATTTATTGAAGTTGAGCAAGAAGGAAATAAATGGTTCTGGGATATGGACGATAGTGTTATCATAACAAATGAGCCATTAGAAGAAGATATCGACAGGGTTGCAAATGTCAAACATTTGCAATATAATGGTTGGAATCCATTTCAATAAAAATGATAAAAACCTTGATTTTAATGGTCTTTTACTAGATTTTTTGATATTTATAGTATAGGGAATTAACAACAAAAACAGTTTTAAATATATGAAATTATTAGTCATTATGGATAGCGATGGGCACTTCAAAGTCGCACATCCAACCGATAGGAAAGCAACAGTTAAATTATTACAAGACATCAGCGATGGTGATTACTATCACGATATCGTTGGTAGCTATGATGATATCGAATATGTTGATATGTGTTGTAAAGATTGGAACGATTTCATAAGTGAATTCATTCAAAGAGGTACGTTAGAATATGTTGAAATATCTGATACTGTACCAGTTGGATGTAAATGTGAAAAAACATCATAATAAATTAGATTTAACCAAAAAATAATCGTAAATTTACATTTACTTTAACAAAAAAAATACTATATTAAGATATGAATAAAAATGAAATTACAAAAGTTTCTGTCTTCGACTTTGACGGAACTTTAATAGATACTACAATGCCTGAAATTGGTAAAGAGATGTGGAAAAAAGCCACTGGCGAAGACTTCCCTCACAAAGGGTGGTGGTCTAAGCGAGAGTCTTTAGATATTAACATTTATCCTAACAATGTCTTTGATGATATCCTAGCAGAATTCAACAAAGCCAAAGGTAATGCAAATACGTTTGTTGCCTTATGTACAGGTAGAATTACACCATTAACAAATCAAGTAAAAGCCATCTTAGATAAACATAATTTGGTATTTGATGATGTTGTATTGACTGGTGATAAAAGGTTTAACAATGGTGCTAGTGATACATTAACATTTAAAATAAATTATTTATCATCTTTGCAAGACCAATTCCCTAATTTAGAGATGATTGAGTTCTTTGATGATAGAGACCATCACCAAGCGACATTCCAACAATGGGGTAAGTTGCAACCAATACCAGTACATATTCATCACGTTCAACGTGATAGTGATAGCAGTCATTAATCAGTACGTAAGTACACCATTAATCAGTACGTAAGTACACCATTAATCAGTGCGTTAGCACATCCCCAAATCAAAGAAAAAATAAACAAATGAAACAATTTAAAATTCAATCGACTATTACTAGTCGAGGTACCAATGCATTAAAAGCTTATTTTAATGATATCAAGCAAATCAAAATACTAACATCAGAAGAAGAATACGAAATTGCTTACCTAGCTCATGAAGGTGATGAAAAAGCTAGGCAAGACCTTGTAAGACATAACCTACGTTTCGTAGTATCTGTTGCAAAACAATACGAAACATCAACCCTAAAACTTGAGGATTTAATCAATGAAGGTAATGTTGGTTTAGTGATTGCATCAACGAAATTCGACCCTTCAAGAGGTTTTAAGTTTCTATCATACGCTGTATGGTGGATTAGACGTTATATCTTAGCTTACATATCTGATAACGGTAAAACTATCAGAATTCCTAACAACAAAATCAACATCATTACTAAACTTAAAAGTAAGTATGTTGCGTTAGAACAAAGGTTACAACGTGAACCAAGCTATAACGAACTTGTAGAGTACGTTAGCCCTGATTTTAACGAAGATGAAGTACATTACTTTTTTATGTCAAGAGATAATTACACCTCATCATTAGATGCACAAGTTGGACATGATGACTTTGGTAGCAATACTTTAGCTGATACAATTGAAGATAATACTGTAATTAAGACTTCACACTATGTAGACGAACTAGATAGTGAATATAGAAAAAATACGATGCTAAACCTATTGGATAAAGACATTGAAAGAGAAGTTATTAGGTTAGCGTTTGGTTTAGATGGTCAATCACCATTACCATTAAAAACCATTGCGTTCTTATTAGGAGTTACTAGTGAGAGAGTTAGACAAGTTAAAGAAATATCTTTAAGACAATTAAAAATAAAACTAAGTAATTAGTATATCTCAATAAATTTTATTATCTTTGTCCCTATATGAAAGAACTACTTAAATATAGGGACAATTCTTATTTTAACGATACTGACTACTTCTTAGCGGATAGTGGGCTTAGCTCGTTTTACCTAACTACTTTAGAATTATATAAAAGTAATTGGTATCCTAAAGAACATATGGCTTTTAGTGGTGGAACTCTATACCCTAATGGTTATTGGTATCCGTCAAATCGATGGTATAATAACGGTTGTACCCAAGTTAATATGGCAACCACAAGAACGTTAAATTGTAATGAACTTCTTGGAAGAGAGGTTGAATATAAGGGTACTGGAATAAAAGGTACTATCACTAAATTCTTATTACATAACATGGGTGTTAATTGGTATCAAGGTCAAGGCGACCTTAAGCGGAAGTTTGGTATGCCTACTTTCTGGAATGAACCAAAGTATTTAGAATTAACACAAAATTTCTGATTTTATAAGCTTTTTCTCGCTTTTTTTCATATTTATAGTATAGACTCAATGAGTTAAAAGTTATAAAAATGAAAAAAAACGAGATAAAGAAAGTATTACGAGAAAATACAATAGGTCTGGAAGAAAAATCAGCACCTAATAGACATATTAACCACGCCATTAGCACTAAAACTAATGACGATGCTCAATCAGATAATGAATATGAGAAAATAGTTAAGTTATTAGATAATGACTTGATTAACCACGCTGCAATTGGGCGTAGAATGAAAGGTGATGAATGGGGAGGTAATAGTGAAGCTACTAATAGGTCCAAATTCAGAAAGAAAGTTAAGAGAATGCAAAATGATGAAGGTGGTACATACCACTTTGATGAAGATGAATTATCACAAGTCCAAAAGATTCTGATGAACTTTTCTTCAACCATAAGTCATTCAATAGGTAGAGAAGGGAAATAATTGGATAAACGTTTGAATACCCAAGACATTAAAAGTCTAATCGATAATATCCATAAGACTTTTGACCAACTGAAAAAACTTAGACTCCAAGCTAAAAATGAACTATCCCAAATTGATAAAGAACTGTCAAATCATTATCATAATATAGAGGGAACTAGTATAGAATATATGACCGACTCGCATTTAATGGTCATGAAACTAAAAGATATCTTATACCAGCGAAGAGAAGCTAAGATTAACCATACGTTGTTAGAATCATTCGTATCTGCGCTAGAAAGACCCATGGACAAAACCAAGAAGCGGTCTACAGAAATCGTCAATAAACATGACGAGATTATTAAAGAAATAATAAAAAGAGCCAAATAGAAGAAATTTTATTTGGTTTTTTCGTTTTTAATACGTATCTTTGTGAAAACTAAAATATTATGACAGAACAAGCATTTGGTGCAATGGGAATTATTTTTACAATAGCAATGGGAATTATACTACTTGTTGGATTTATAGCCGATACAGGAAAACCCAACACTTGGGAAAATTTATACACTTCTTATTTAGGTGGTAGAAACCAGACGTTGAAGATTAAACTTCAAATGATGGAGGAAGAAACCAAACAAATGGAGGAAGAAACCAAACAAATGGCTCTAACCATAGGTGATTCGATAGGAGATTAAAAATAAACCAGGTTTTATTAGGTTTGTATGTTTATTATCCTTATATTTGTACCATAATAACAATAAAACATTAAAATTATGAAAACTGATTCTTTAGAATTTAACACAATCAAAACGATTAAAGTTATCCAAAAGGATGGTATGCTTCAAAAAGTATACAATGCTAAAACAGATAACTTTAACTTTACGAAATTATTAAGTGAAGCTGAAGCCAATACGTTAGCTGATGAAACAATTAAAACACTTAACGACATTTATGTATCAATCATATTGATTGACGATGCTCAATTCGATGTGTATGAGAAAATAAATGGAACTCGAACTACACCTAGACGATATGGTAAAAACCAAATCAAGGTTGATGTTGAAGCACAAGGTGGTATACCAACATCAGCACAAGAGTCAATGTTGTTATTAGGTGATTTAAAAGCTATGACATCGACTTTACTTAACAGAGGTGTATCTGATAGATATAAAGGAACTGTGAACTTCTCAGATGCTGACCACCGTAAAATCAAATCAGCTATTAGAGAGTTGAAAAAGAGTTTGTTACCAGTACTTAAATCTAAATAAGATGAAAGCAATTTTAAATAAAGTTAAAGATAACCAAGAAAGTAATAAGAACTCCTTATTACTAATGAGAAGGCATAATAGAATATTAATCCCTTCAATATTTAACATAACGTTTTATTCATGTTTTATATATCAAGAATTATATATTCTTAAATATATTTGGATAGCTAACGATAATATTAAAATATTAGATAATTTAATTAATAGTTTAAATAAATAATTATGAAATATAAATTCACTTCAATGTTCTTCGGTCTAACAGTATTTTTTGGGTTAGGAGTAATTGATAAAATAGTTGCACAAACTATTTGGGATGGTTTTGATGTTGTTTTTACAATATTTTTTTCTATCTTTAGTGCAATTACTTTCTATAATTATAAAAACGCTAGATAATGATAACAACTAACTTAAGGGATAGAGCATATAATGCACTTAATCTAAGACAATATTCAGAATTGAATGTAGTTGATGAATTAGGACCTCTTAACTTAGTTGTACCATCGGAAAGACAATATGTCTTAAGAATACTAATCAAACGTACATTTGGTGAATTCCAAATCCCAACAGAATTAGAATGGGTTAGACCATTTATAAATACAACTAAAGCTCACCAAGACAGAATAGGGGTTAAGCAACCATTTGTATATCTTACGGTAAGAAACGGTCTTGTGGAGTCTGTAACCGATGATGAGTGGCACGTAGATGGTTTTTCACAAACCATTACTCACTTACCCGAACAAAATTACCTATGGACTGATGTACTACCAACTGAATATATTGAGAAAACATTTAATTTTCCTGATAACTTCGATAGTGCTAAACATAACGTTCATGACTTCTTCCAACGTAGAATAACAACGGATGAAGTGCTAACTATGAAAGCCAAAAACGTATATGGTTTTGACCCATATGTTATTCATCGAAGACCTAAAATTAGTGCTGGAACTCAAAGATGTTTCTTAAGAGTATCTTACACACCAATTGAGATTGAAGACATTAATAATACCTTCAATGACTTATTACCAACAGCTTATGTAAGAGATGGTGTGAAAGCATTTAGAGATAAATTAGTAAGTTATGATTAGATATAAATTAATGAGATTGTGGTTTAAAATTAGATACCACAAAATATTTAGAAGCAAAGAAGAAAAGCTGCGAAGGAAGCAAAATGCTCTAGCACTTTACAACGAAATTATGAGTGAAAAATTTAGTGATAAAAAATAGATACGAATTTATTTGCATATGTCGATAAAATTTCGTATATTTACATATAAGAGTTAAATACTAATATTATGCCAACACAAGGAGAAAGACAAAATTACCAATGGAGACCGAATGATAATTCGTCTACCACAAGGTTAAGATATGACTTGGAAGCTGAACATTGGTTAACCTCAATAAAATCAACATCTTCAAGAAGAGGTTCAGGTGGAAGTGGAAGTTTTGCGTTTTTATTCACGTTCTTCGCTTTAGCCTTCAATCTTTTGAACATACTCGTTCTTGGAATAACAATGTTATTCAAGTGGATGTTCGGACTTAACAAAAAGACTTCAAGGGTTGTTACCCATGAAGGTGTACGTGAAAGAATGTTAACACCTGAAGAGGTTGACGAAATAAATAGAACCCAAACACCAACAAGTATATATGAGAATTAAAGGAACTTTATTTGATGAGTTAGGAAACTCATATCTAGCCGATAATGTTGATATATATGTTGGTGAAATGAAAGATAGATTATTGGTTGTAACCTATATGAACACAATCCATTTTCATGAAATTGAACTAGATACTATGAAAACTCTAGTCAAAGAAGGTGTGATTGATACAATTGATGAAGATTACAATCCTAGTCTAACTCTAAGCGCAATAGATTCAATGAGGGAAGAAATCATTGAACGATTCGATGAAGATTACCATGAGCATGTGATAGAACAACTTAAAAAGAAAATTTTAAAAGCTAAAAAAAATGGATAACGATTGGGGAGATAATACTGGAAAAAGAGTAGAGATTGATGGTGTAAGTCATTTATTAATACCCGAACAATCAACGGTTGTTAGCAAAGAAGGTGAATTTACGATGTATGATGACACACAAGGTCATTGTGCGCTATGTGGACGTATAACTTGTAAACAAACATGTTTTAAATAATGGATGCATTTCTACACTTATTAGGGTTATGTGGTGACACTCACTCACATTTCGACCTTATCGACTTACTCATCATCTTAGGTGGTGGTGGAGCTGGATTAGTTACAATTAAATTATACTACAGAACCGTGATATACATGGTTAAAGATTACATTAAAAAAATATTATGAATAAAATATACGGGGAAAATAGTGACAACGGACCTGAAGGTTCAACAGCAATAGGAAATGAAGTGGGTGCTGATAACATAGAAGATAAGTTTGTAAATGAAGTGTGTAACTTGGTTACAGAGATACTTGAAATTGGTTGGAAAGATAGAACTGTTTTTAAAGCAGTCCTAAAGAAAGCAATTGGTAAAGATATTGATTCTAGTAATCGAGAAGATGGACTATTACAACAACATGGTGCCTATGTCTTAGATAAAGCGTCTAAACGAATTATTGATGAGTTAGAATTGGTTGACGTAAAGGTTAACCATGAGTATGCCGCACACGCTAAATTTGCTGATATAGTAAAAGCAATTAAAGCTAAGCTTGACGAACCATCGTTAAAAGTTGAAGAGCTTGATACTGAGGAATTTGCGGAGAAATTATTAGAGAAATATGGTCCAGAGTCTATATTTCAATTAGCTAAGTTGTTAATTAAAATTGCGAATGACGATGTTAATTTAGCTATTTCACAATCAATCTCAAGCCCAATGGCTGTTGATTATAGAGATGATAAAGTTAGGCAGAAAGAAGATGTAAAAAAGAAGAAATCGGATATTAAACCACCTAATATCATGCATTTGGTAGCTACTTATAAAGCTAGAATCTTAACTCTACAAAATAAAGATTTATCGAGTATTTCAGAATACAACGGAATAAAGATTGAAATTAATACTCTTCAAGGTGTGGTTGATAACCTATCCAGTTGGATTGTTTATAATTATTAAACAAAATTAGGTTTATAAGTTTATTATCATTATATTTGCATCATAAAAAATAACAATTATGCACGTAACCTTACAAATACTACATAGCGAAGAATACTTCCAACAAATGGATAGAGAAATCGATTGGGATGAAACTAATGACCCCAAAAAAGTATCGCTTGCACAAGCTGACCTTATCTTTAAGATTCTTACTTGTGAAGCATCTATATTCCTATTACGTAGAGCAACTGGTTCAGATGGTGGAAACGTAGATATTATGGTGGGAGTCAGAAGAGATTTTATCAAAGAATATGAGAAATCATATGAACCATATAACTATTATAACGAAGTGGATTAATGAACATACCAAACACATTAGACGATGCTATAATTGAAGTTCTATTGGGACTTTCAAGTGAAAACATTGCGGATATTAAAACCAATAAACTTGATTCAGTTTCAATGCATCATGTATTAGGTAGATGGCTTAGAAATAATTGGGGCTTATGGTCTGGCTCAAACCTTAGAACACACTTCTTTGATATGGGTGTTCATCATGCAGATGATATGACAGACATCATACTTAGTAATGTTGTATGTAAAATAAAAGGTGAACCATTCAACCTCCAAGTTAAATTAGATAGATTAAGATTATTTTGGGGTGACCAAGATATTGATGTCGATGCTGAAATAAAAAGATTAAGAAATGAATAAAACGATAAAAGATTTTACTGCATTGTTGATAGATAAAACCAGTTTGGCTATTATCATCAACGAATATGGAGCTGACAGACCTAACTCATACGTCCTATGGATGGGTAAAGAACCTCTTAACCTAGTGATAGGGATAGAAGAAATGGATAGTATTCTATTTAACGTATCCATGGGTGATGTAACGAAGATTGAAATCCTATCTGAGAGTATATATCAAATCTACAAGGCTAGACGTGAGCATGGTGACGATTGGAATTCAATGAGTGATGTGTTATATCAATTAACCGATAAGACCTATCATCAAGCTCAATTAGAGAAAATCCTCGTATTTGTAATGCCAAAAGACCTTAGAGACTCATCCTACACTTGGGGTATGACTGACACACCTTGGCGTGATAACCTACATGAATGGTGGGAAAGTAATATGATGAATGACGTAGAAAAAGAAACGCATTAAATTAGGTAGAACCAATTAATTGTTTTATCTTTGTGGAACAATAAGTAAAAATCATAACATGGATAACAACGGTAAAGTTCAAACTAATGAACATAAAGTAAATGTTTTAGTCTCAACAAGACATTCAAACAATAGACATTATTCCCATTTGAATAAAGAAATTGAAGTAATAAAAACCCTATCAGATAATGATATCATTAAATTGTGGGAGGCTAGAAATGTTGATGACAAATTAGAATTGGCTAAGAATTGGATTAAAAGAGAAGATGGGTACGCTGTTTCTAATTGTGTAGATGATACATTAAATATCACTTATGGTAGTATTGTTAACTATAAAAATCGATAAGATATGGAAACTAAATTATCATACGATGATTATCAAAAAGGAGCAATTAAATTGTTCAAGAAAATATTTGGTAATAAATTACTTAAACAAGCTAAGAATACTGAATTGAAATCTTTCGATTGGAAAGGTGTGGATTATAGTCATAATAGAATTTGTTCAACTTCTCTAACCATCAAACAAAGATATGCAAATGTCTATGAAGATGATGAAGCGTTAAGTACCTTTATTAACTCTGTGTTCCTATATGGGTATAACCAAGCATGTGAGTATGAATTAGGTCCTCTTCAAGAGGAACGTGACACGTATAGACGTTGGGTTGATGAAAGTAGAGAACGTTCACTTAGACTTAAAAATAAAATAGTTGAACTTGAAAAACAATTACATGAAAAAGAAACTAACTGAGAACCAAAGAGAATTTATGATAACCAATTTCTTTCAAAATGAGAAATATGCTGGGGCGAAAGGAATCGCTGAAAAACTGTTAGATAAAGGTCATTGCATCGTAGCTGGTAAAGATTGTATTTGGCATGGTGGTATAGGAAATTTCATAAAGACAAGTGAAGCTGAGGACGCTATCGATTGTCTTCTATATGAGTTTGATTTAGATATATTTAAATCATCAGGCTACTACAAAGAAACTCATAAGTTTATCCTCAAGGACTTAGCTGAGAAAGTGGACGAATCAGTTAAACAATTTAACGAAATTAAAGAATTAGTATAATGGCAATATTTAAAATTAAAGAGACGGAATTAGTAATGATGGCAAACATCTACGAGGTTGAAGCTGATACAAAAGAAGAAGCTGAAGAGAAGTATATCAATGAATTGGCTGGTAGATTAGAACTTCTAAATACTTTTCCTACATGTGAGTTAGAAGAAACCATAACAGCTTATATTGAAGGAGAAGATGGAAATTAAAAACGACATCGCTGAAGATATTAAAGCGTATATTAAAGCAAAAAAAGTTTGTTACGGAATAGGTTCTGATGCTTATAACGTATTAAGACATCTGGAAACTACTATTCCAGATAAGATTCAAGGGACTTTAACCGTACCTGATATCAGAAACAAGTTAAGCCCTATCACACACTTAATCAGTATGATTGAGCGTGGTGATACAGACTACGTACACGAAGCAATTCCACAAGCTAAGATTAGTGTGAACTACTTAGCACAAAGAAAAGTATATGAAAAACGTTAAAATACCATACAGATTTGGTAAATCATTCAAGTTCCAAGCACCTGATGATTTCACACTAGAAATCAGTGTAACCAACGACCCTAGAAGTGCTGGTACAGCATACTATTACACCTTTGATATGTTTATTGATAGTGTACTAATTGATTCATTACCTGAACCTGTAAAAGGTAGGGAATGGGACCATTATATGGACCTTCCATATGACCAAAGCATACCTGAAGAGTTTATAAATGCTCTTCTAAAAGTTGGTTATATAGTTGATAATCAATTCTTTGAAAATGGGGCTGCCCAATTTAGTAAATACCACAAACTTTATGTGACCAAAGCTGATAATCAAACTAAAATAATGTTAAATAACATTAAGAAAGTTGAGCCACAAGATAAGAAATGGAAGTTAAAGTTCAACAGATTTCTTAATATGAATGAAACAAGATTGATTGTCGAAATGCGAGGGCATTGTGTTGGTGGTAGTTATACACATGATTGGGAAGTAACACCAAGCTACATTAGTCGATTACAAGAAGTAACATGTAGAAAGGTTGAGTTTCTATCACGTAAAAATGGTGGAATTAGTTCGGATATCTATAGATTCGCAATACATCTTGATAGTAAAACACTTAAATCCCCAAAACTTTAGATAGTATAATTTGGTAGTGTCAATTATATGTTGTATATTTGTAGAATATTAAAACAATATATGTTATGAGAACAATATACTACGGAAATACCCACGAAACAAGTGCAAAGTACAGACCCATCGCCATGTATTCATACACATTTAATAAAATATTAAACTCTTGTGAAGGGCATTATGGTTGTGGTGGTGTCAATAAAGACTCTTACTACGTAAATGTCAATGATTGGGAAAAGGTTATTAAAATAGTCAATAAATCAATCGTTGATGGTCATAGTGTATTCACTTTAAGAACAACTAAAATAAAACTATAACATGAAATATATCCTATTATTACTTACGATTATGTTGATGAATTCTTGTATAGAACCTTATAAGTCACCATACCCTAGATATACACTAAAGACTCAAACATTCATTCCAGACTCTTTAAAACTTCAATACCGTACTTGGGTTACCGAAACGGTAAGAGCCGCTTCAGAAAATATGACTGGTGGTGATTATGAAGATGCTGATGAAACGATACTTCAATCGGAGGAAACCGCTAAACGATTGTTTGGTGTTGATGTTGTTGGACTTGAACTAGAAATTAACGATGACTATTGGGATGATATTGATTTATTGCCTAATCAGTTAACTAGAAAAGAACATAGAATATTAGATAGCTTACGGATACGATAAAATTTAAACTGATGACATTAAAAGACCTAAAATTACATTATAGAGTTTATAAGAATGATAAACAATATCATTTAAGTACACTAGAGGTTCAAACCACTGGTAGAGACGTATATAAGTATATTTGTAGCGTCACTAAAGATGGTGGGTATTTCAGACTTGGAGATAAAATACCAACTAGTAAAATTGAAGTTCTCTTGGAGCAAATTCAAGAGTATTTAAACATAATTGATTACGATAGTTCTTACTACAACCCTAATTATCGAGAAGGATTTGCACAAGACCTTTTCGTTTACGATAAATTAAGAGAGTATGGGTATAGACGTGAACATATGCGTGATTGCTTCACACCAACAAGAGAAAGTATTTACGGGCTAACTGTTAGTTCAGTTCAAATTTGGTATAATATTAACGAAGAAAATAAAGTGGTTGAATTATCCCTAGCGGGTGCTAATGATAATGGATGGATTACAACTAAATCATCCTTTGATTTTAAGGATATTCACAAGACCATTGATAACCTATTAAAACCACTCCTACTTACTGAGGGAATTAAAGATATTCAACTATCTGATAAGATGTTAATGGGTGATGTAGAATTATCAATCAATAAACTTAAAGGTCTTAATATCACAACCTCTAAACTAGAATTAAAAGAAAAATTAATAGAAATGGCAAATGCCTTATAATATGAAAATAACAAAAGAAAAAATAGAGGTATATAAAATTCGTGGTCTTAAGGGTGGTGCATGGGCAGACATTACATTAGATAGAGGTGAGTCAAGTGGTAGATTACAAATAGCTTCCGACTATGGCAATTGGTCATACTATTGGGGTTCTTGTGGGGAATCATTTAATAAATTTTTATGTAGTTTAGATATTCATTATACAGCTGGTAAATTCGGTGAATCAGATTGGTTTGACCACAATGCAACTATCTCTAATCTAGTGAATAGAATTGATGAATATAGTGAAGATTATCCAGACCTTAAATCAGTTTTATTGGAAGAATTAGATAATCTTAAAAGTGCATACGATAAAGATGAATTCACTCACTCCATGTGGAATTGTGATAACATTTTGCATATGGAAGGACATCAACCAGATTTAATAAAAGATATTACTCCAAGTTTCAATCAATTTTGGGATAAAATATGGTTAGGTTTTGTAGAACACTTAAAAAAAGAAGATGAATAAATATAATGGTTCAACGTTAGAAGCAACACACTCATTTGTCGTAATGCCAAAGGATTGTAACTTCAATAATAACACAAATAACAACGATAAGAATGACATTCTGTTCGGTGGTACGTTAATGTATAATATTGATTACTCTGGAGCTAAAATAGCTAGAAGAGCAACCTATGGTGTTGATTGTGATATGATTGTCACAGCATCAATGGATAGACTTAATTTTGAGAAACCAGCGTTTTTAGGTGATATTATCTCTATGATGGCAACTATCAAATCATTAGGTACAAGTTCAATCAGTATTAGAGTTAAGGTTACAAGAGAAAGCCCAATTGGTGAGATGGAACAAATTTGTTCAGCCAATATGACCTTTGTCTCAATGAAACAAGGTAAACCAACACCACATAACTTAAGTTTTAACAATTTAATTAGGTAAAATATAAGACTATGGGTAAAAAAGAAATACTAACTAATAAATTAGAAAAAGGAAAATATATAAGCCCCGTTTTATCTGGTAACATTAAAAATTATTTAATAGATATAGATGGTACTATCACTGAAGATGTGCCAAACGAGGACCCAAAACGTATGTCTACATGTAAACCATTTCCAGATGCGTTGGTAACATTAAATAAATGGTATGATGAAGGTCATATGATATGTTTTTTTACCTCTCGTACTGAAGAACATCGTGAAGTAACTGAAACTTGGTTAAAAAAACATGGTTTTAAATACCATACACTACTACTTGGTAAACCACGGGGTGGAAACTATCATTGGGTAGATAATCATTTGGTTAAAGCCACAAGATATAATGGTAAGTTTACAGATATGATTGAGAAAGAAGTAGTGATTGAAGTGTTTAAAGATTAATATAAATTTGGTTATTCCATTTTAATGTTGTATATTTGTATAAAATAAATAAATCACGAAAATTATGAAAACATTTTTAACTATATTATCATTCATCTTGATATTTACTGGATGTTATTTTTTAATAGGTTTATCTGTAGATAAATCAGAGATTAGGACTAAAAAAACAGAAACACTAGATGTTATGTCACTTAGGGTTGATGATGAATCAGAGTATCATTTAACAGCTTTATCTAGTATGTCTGGACAAGTAGAATCTTGGCACGACTTACGTAGCAATGTGTTAGATATAAGTTTTTGTGATTGTTCAGAACCCAAAGCATATATTGAAGTGAATAGTAGTAATAAAGGTACTTTTACTAGAAATACTGTAGGTAGAGATTCATTTATTATAAAACTACCACGTAACTTTAAAATCAACTACTTTGACGATTAACTTATATTATAAATTAAAACTAAAATAAAACTAAATGAAAAAATTAACAACATTAATTATGATACTTTTTGTATCATTGACAACATTATCACAAAGTGCTTCAGTTTTTGATGAAGTACTAGACACAAGCAAAGACCTTATCGGGCTATCCAATTTAGCCGATATTGACTCAATTAAAGACCTTTTTGTTCACTATACCAAAGAAGTGGTAGAAGGTTCTAAAGATGTGGTTTCTACTAGTATAACCATAGTAGAAGACGCAGTTACTATGTTAGTAAAAGAAAGTACTATCATTGTAAGACAATTCATAATCTTTACATCGATTAGCTTTGCAATCCCAATTCTATTTGGGCTATTCTTACTATGGGTCGGATTTAGTAAAGTATCAAAATATTTCATTACACCAAAAGATATTGCAATATTAAGTAATAAAATTAGAGATGAAGAAGAGATAGAGTATAAGAAAGGTAAAGCTTATATCCTATATATGAATAATTATTTTAGAAATAAATTAACTCTAATAGGATTTAAAACCACACAATTATCAATATACGCACTTGCAACCTTGTTAATTGTGGAAAATATAATGCCATTTATTAAAGTAACATTCTTTAGTAAATTGTACCTAGTTGAATTATTAACTCAATACATATAAGATAATGTCAAAAACATCAAAAATATTATACCAACACAAGAATAATGTATTAGGTAAAAAATCACAAACAGCTGGAGTGTCTAACAAAAAAGAGTTATTACTTCTTGGTGCGCCAAAAGAAACTGATATAGTATTTGAAAGTCTAAATATTAGAAGTCAAAGTGATTTTGCTAAAGAGCAAATGAAAGATACTATCGAAATTGATACCGTTTCTAAATTCTATAATGGTGCTGAAACTTTCAAAGGCACACACCTTAAAGCAATTTGCAATAAATATTTCCTCGCAGTGGTATCAATCGATTCCTTCAAAGGGATATTTCCAGATGTTGCCGCTAAAGCAATTCTAGACTTCACAAAAAAAAATGATTCTACTATTATGTCAACTAGTAGATTGTACATCATGGCACATAGGAAGTGGTTTAGAGCCTCTATGAGTGATAAACGAATAAATGAACCTTTCATTATCTTTTATAAAGAAAATCATAATAATGAAAGAGCTAATGGTATGGCTATATTAAGTTATAGTAATGTCACACAAATTTATTCATCAGGTAATGACTTCTCTAACTTTAATAAAATTACCAAGTATTTTACATTAGAGAAATTTTCAAGTAAATCCGATGCACCACTTGGTATTGCAAATTATTCATTACTATTAGTATATTCAATACTAATGTGCGTATCTATATATCACGCATCATTTGGTAGTATTCTAGCGACCAATATAATATTATTGGGTGCTGCAACAATATTTAATTGGAATTCCAAATATAAGAAACATTGGAATTCAATTCCTAAAGATAGAGACACGTTTTATGAAATATCTGAATAATATGAAAACACTCATCATAATAGTTATATCATTAACAATTTTATTACCTTGGTATCTATTACCAAATGAACCTTACTATAAAATTGTAGATACTAAAGAATATATATCGTTTGAAAGAGCTTACTCTATTCTTGTACAACCCATAACTGATGATAATGATTATTATTATACAGAATCAAGAACTTATGAGAAAACAAGAGGTTATTTTCCTTTTGTATATACAAAAAAACAAATATCAAAAACGCCAAGATTATATTGGCATAGTACACGATAAAAATGAGTGATAAAACAAAAGCATATGGTGCGCTAATACTTGGTTTAATTGGGTTCTTCACTCTAGGTGGGTATACAATTACGACTACTAAGTTTGATGGGACAATTGAACTTCATAGATGGGCATTAACTGGTTTCTTTGCGGTGATGTTTATTGGCGTAGCTATTGAGAAATTTAGAAAAGGTGTATGATATTAGAAAAGGTCTTATGTATTGTAGGTGAAGCTAATAGAACTGGAGTTATGCCTGAAGGTAAAACTAGAGAATTTATTGCACTTCATAATCACCCACATAATGATAAGGAGAATGGACAGTCTAGGTCACATTATCATGGTGATTCAAGATTCGATGTACCCCAACCTCATATCCCTAAAGATTGGCATATGAGAAGGTCTGGTGGTGCAAGGATAGTCATTAATAAAGATGGTTCCTTTGTCGATTTTGGTGGATACTATAAGATGTACCTTGAAGAAATAGAGTTATACCGTAATGATGAACCTCAGATGAGTAAAACTACACTTGACCTAATCACTAATTCTAAATTAAAGCATAAGTGCATTCATAAAGGTAAATGCCCACATAGAGGTTTTGACCTATCAAATGAAATACCAGTGGATGGTATTATTACATGTCCTCTACATAGCTTACAGTTTGATGCTGAAACGGGTGTATTAATAACTGACATGTCACTAGTTAAACCATATAATCCAAATCCTTGGGGTTAAATATAATAAAATGAATAAAAAAGACCTATATGCAAATACAAAGATGTTCTTGTTCGCAAGATACCTGGCAACTTGCTATGCTGATGAACATATGAATGCTAATGGTAAGTCACAACACGATATGGAATATGACCCCGCAGAGGGAATGTCCGTACTAAACCTTGAAGATGGCTATTGGTACATGGAACAACTGAAGCATTTCAATGACGTAGTTTACCCAAACTACATCAAAGGTGGTGGAGTTAAAGAAGCATCCGAATTTATAACTAAGAATCATGGCTAAAGATAGATATAAAATTTATAGAAGCACTACCAAGTATGGTAGCTTAAATGAAGCACGCAATAACGTTGGTATTGATGAAGTGAATAATGCTATTGAAATGCACATGGAAAAAGATTGGTACAAACACTATGTAGAAATTCTTAAACTAATCGGTAAGCGATGGCTTAAAATTATCATAATCCATGATGGTGTATTTATTAAAACTAAAAACTATCCAAATGAGTAAATTCCTAATAAAATTAATATGGTTCATAGTACTAACTATGGCTGTCATAGTATCATTCAATCTTCAATATAAGGATGGATATAAAGTTAGAGATTTGATAATATTTGCTAGAGTATTTTCCACTATATTACTTTTTATCTGGACTGTTGGAATGGGTGAAACTCTAAAAGAGATTGTCACTTTACGATACAAATTAATTGAAAATGGTTGGGATTATGAAGTTAAATACCTAATAATAGGTTGGTTTTTTATTCCATCTTGGAAGCCAATCAATGAAAAGTATCATAGCTACACATCTCAAAATATGTTTGGTGCTGAGACTCATGGTGGTTACTCAACCGATGTCACATATAAGAGCAAAGGTAAGGCTTTAAAAGCAATTGAAGAACATAAATTAGAAATAAAAAAAGCTAGGGTAAAGTGGTTTAAAAAACCTGAACCTAAAAAAAGAAAAATAACATATCTATAAACTATGACGCTAACTGAAGAAGTATTGAAAACTAAATTAGGAACTGAAATACCTATGACGACAAGGGGAATCCTATATCTATGTGAGTATAAGTATGGTACACCTGAACTTATTATACACGATGAGAGATTGTATGATTCAGCTTATGAGGCACTTGAAGCATACGCTAACATACCGAATCCTGAATCCCAATTGGTAACAGGTAATACATTCAATGAGCTAATCACCGACCTTATCCAGTTACATGAAGATGTGGAAAACGAGAAATGGTTGATTGAATTAGCCGAATATCTATAATATATTTGGTAATGTGAAATATTAGTCATATATTTGTAATCTAAATAAGATAATATGAAAACAGAAGAAGAAATGGAAGATGAAAAAGTAGTAATGTTACCTATACTTCAGACAATGAAAAAACACCTACTACATTTAATTGAAGAAGGTGTACCACACGACTCTCATTATGGTTTATGTAATGTAAGTATGGATTGTTTTAATGACCTTGAAAACCACAAAAAAAATACTATATTTAAAGCGTATTTATACGAGGTTAATAAACGAAAACGTATCTTCTGGAATAATAATGGTGAGAAAGGTAGACGTATAAAAGGTGGTTACAATTTTTTTGGTTTCCATTGGAACCCTAGTGACACCAAATCAAGACTTAAATGGCTTGATAAACAAATCGCAATCGAATCAAAATGAATCAACTATGAAACCAATACACACAATTCTAATGCTAATTTCGTTGATACTAATGAGCGTAGCTTTTTTTACCAAAACAGAAACTCTATTGTATTTGGCGTTAGCCATAGCATACGCAGACTCATTTATTTGGTTTCTTGAAACTAAAGATAATTAATAAGAGATAATATGGAAATACTTAAAAGACTTTTAAAGTTCGGAACCAAGTTATTAGCAGTAACTGCTTTGGCACTTGGAATCCTAATAATAGGACCATTCGTATACGTAGGAACAATAATATTCTATGCAGTCCAAATCGTATGGGCTAAGATTGATTGGCAAACTTGTAAGTATTGTAACGAAAAGAAAGAGATGTTCTTTTACACTCACGAAACACATATCCGAGACTCTGGTGATTATATCGAAGGAACTGAACAAATCTGTACGACATGTGCAATACCATACTTCGATAATGGAGGTAAAAAAGAATCCAATGACGATACAACAACTAAATAACAGTTTAGACTTACTAGACGAGATTCTAATCAACGATGACCCAATATTATTTAGGTTTGATGATTATGATACCGTAATGGGAGTGCTTTTAGATGTAAAGATAGATGACTATGATTTGGAACTATTAAGCCCTGAGAATAAGGTAATGTTAGTCCACATACATATTGGTAAAGAGTCTAGAGAAAGGACCGCACGTAATAGAATGTTAAGAAGATACTAATGAGGTTTTTAAAGATAGATAGCTTACCGAAAGTATCCAAGATGTGGGTCGATAGAGACCACATGATGTTACACGCTTGTTTTCAATTACTACAAGATTGTATGGAGAATGAACACGTTGATACTCATTGTAACTATGAAGCACATAAAGACTTCGTAGATGAGGTTAGATTCTTATATAAATGGTGGATTGAACGTAAGCACAATCTTACTGACAATGATAAAGAAGATGATGAAATGCTTGATAGATTGATGAAGATTAGACGAATGTTATGGACTTAAAAATTAAATCACATATGAAACTAATTAAATTTTATTTGGGGTATATATTTTATACCCTCGTTGGTTATGGTTTAATTATGTAGAATAATTTGGTAGTGTCAAATATATGACGTATATTTGTAATCTAAATAAAACATATGGAAACTCAGACTTTAAATTTTTGGACAAACGGTGAATGCCTAACGAATCTATATAGAGATTTTATTCGTGAAGGTAGCTTCTCGGTTGTCGTTGAAGAATTTGCCAGACAAGATATACCAAAAGAAGAAATCAGAAAATTCTTCTTACAAGAAACTAAATTCGAAGGTGACACTAGAGAAGGTGACCATGATTTAGGTATCGTTCCAGACAAAGGTCTTTCCCATGATGATTTATTTGAATGGTTTAAAACATCTATCAGAACCCTATGTTCTAACGAAGAAGAGTTTGATAGAGATGATGTGCTTTGTGCGCTTGAAAAACCTTTTCTACTTCTAGTAGATGATAAGGTTGCAAAGAATCTAAAGTATTTCTTCTCATTATTCCCTAGAGAAGAAATCAGAAAGACTTTCAATAGAGACTTCGCAATGGAATCTATGAAAGTTGTTGATAAAATAGATGGTCCATATTTCAATGGAATTATTTTACAAGATGGTACGATTATAGAAGTCGGACCACAAGAACATAGACATTACTACCCAATACTAACTAAGTATGGTTTAGCCAACGATAGAGGTTGGGGATTTGACTGTACTATGACAATCAAAATTACTGATGGTCAACTAAATGGTTCTGGGTCAAATCATATACTTAATTGGGGAATGTTTCACGAGGAAGCTGACATCACACCCGTACAAGCTGAAACCTTAATAAATAACCTAGAGCATTTATCTGAATATGGTCACTATAGCGACCCTTTAATTAATAACCTCATCGAATATATCGAAGTTGAAGCTAATTGTGGTGCTAAGTATGGGAAATTGAAATTCCTAGAAAAGTCTCACCCTGAAATTAAATTACCTAAGTTTAGTAAAACGGAAATCGAAGGAGTTACAAATTGTATCAGAACTTCACCAAAGGATTCAATCTCAGGTCTATTGAATAGTAAATTTGATTTAAATGAAAATTCAATCGATGAAATAAAAGCTGACTTTGAAAAATATAAAGATGTTTCTAAAGGAAATGTATTACATTTTTTCTACCAAGAATACATAGAAGGTGTAAACGGTGTTTGTAATTTCTTCGATAGTAAATTTAACTACTCTTGCTCAACAAATAGAGGTGACGTTGTGTTAGGTAAGAAAGGTAATCATAAATTATCTAAATCAGAAGGAACTTACTTGAATGACTTGTCTGTAAAGATAAGTGATGAACTTGAAAAGAATGTACAACTAGAATTTGTTATCACCGATTCAGGTGAAATATATATAGTACAACTTAAAATCATGGGTGATGCTAAAAGAGAGAATTATAGAGGGATGCAATTGATAATTAAAGAGGAAATTATCACAACTGGAAAGTCCTTTTACGGTACTAACGCATTCGGTCTTAAACGTGAGGATGTTCTAATTATTGATAGTGATTGTGAAAGCAAAGACCTAATCGGTAAGAAAGCCCTTATAGTGAGAGATGATGTACAATTCTCACACGCTCTAGCACTAAGCTACTCAATGGCAATTCCAAGTATCTACGCAGTAGGTGACGTTGAAATTCCTGATGTGTTCTCAATCGATACATATGAAGAAGTGGGTTATATCTTAAACAGAACTAAACAACAGAAAGTATGAACATAGAAAAATTAAATAGAGGTAACCAAATTATAACTGAAATAGCTTATCTAAAGGGATTAATAAAATCACCTATTACATTTACAAGCACATCAAATGGTGGGGCTACTACAATTATAATTTCTGATAATGTTAATAGACAATTTGGACCAAAAATAGTGAGCGTTTTGGTAGCAGAAGTAAAAGCTCTTGAAGAAGAATTTAATTCATTATAACATGAAAGTAACACTAGGAACATTTAAAGGAACTAAGGGCACACCATTTGTCGCATTGATTATAGATAACTACGCAGTAGCTATGAAATCAATTACGGATATCGTAGGTCATTCAATAATTGCAATGACATTACACCCACATGGATTGTATGATAATGATAGACCCATTGTTGATATCAATACAGGTAAAGAGGTTTATGCTAGACTACTTAAAAGGCTCCAGAAAAAGGGGGAAACTGTTATGAATTATGATGGTGGGAATTGTAGTTTAGATTTATATACATGGGAAGAGGTTAGCCGAGTGACATGTGAATACCCATATGAAACTAACTTAAGAGATTTATTAATAAAAGAAAATAAACAATATGAAATATCCGAAATTTATAATTGAAGGGACAAGTCTAGTAATAGGCAAAGCAGAATTACACGTAGATATGTCAAACGTTAAAGAAGACGTAGTATCTGGTGGTTGGTATAATATTGATACCGAAAAGAAAGAATTACACCTATTTGGTAAGTCTTACGACTTTGGAAGGTTCACACCTGAACAAGTCCTAGAATGTACCACTGTCGGCACTCGACATAATACTGATAACCTAAGTGATTATAAAATATTATATAGTCGTGAAGTTTATGATGGGGATGTGAAGGAAATTAAAGCTGAGTAAATTAGGTTGTCTCAAATAAAAGTAGTATCTTTGTAAGAACATTAAAGCTATTATATGATAAGTTGGAAAGAATTATTTAAATTATGTGTGTTTGTTGAAGGACTGAACCTATTAGTATGCCTTGGTTTTTGCTTATATGAATATCTAACAGGTGGAGATGCGATAACATTTACCACATTCCTTCAAACATCAGCAGTTGTAATAGGCTCAACAATATTAGCAGTACTAATCACACCACTAGCAAATTGGTGGTTTAAATAACTAAGAATTATGATGAAATATATTCTACTTTTACTCGTAGTAATTACAAGTCTTACGTCTTGTAATAACATAATCACAAGAACAACTGAAGAATTTCCACTTAGACAATTAGTCCAAAATGAAGAAACTTCACCACACACATCAGCTAGTTACTTCCTATTCATGGGTGGTTATCACTCGTCAACTTCAACTCAAAATAAGTTGAAGGTATTTGCTAGTGTTGATGGTATGTATCAATTCATCAACATGAATTTGGAGAACGTAAGAATTAAGATAGTAGATTCTACACTTACACCATCTATACAAGCAGTATATAGGTCTAGATTTGACGACCTAACGAATGAAAGAATCTTAAATGGTGGTACTTGGGTTAGTTACTATATTATAAACGTACCTGAGAAGTACCTACCAAAGAGATTAATACCAATTGATATTACAAATTAACCTAAAACAAAAATTATGATATTACTAATTACATTTTTATCCTTTAAATGGATAATTCTAGGAGCGATTATTATGGGTTACATTATGTGGGCTAGAAAAATTGAGAAGAAATCAAGTGGTTGGTTCTCTCAAGTGGACCAATTTAAACCATTCGTTATTTTCTTACTAACCATCATTGGATGGCTAATCATATTTTAATATGCTACCAAGAAAAGAAATGTTGAAACAAATAAATCGTTTCTACGATATGATTGATGAAATCAATAAAGCCGTTGCACTAGAAGGTAAAGATGCACCAGCTCACTTATTCATGGATTACTTTCAATTGACAGCCAAAACTGGCACGCAATTACAATATGCAATTGGTCATCTAAAAGATGATTTAGATAATTTAGAATCAGAATAATGACAGATATAAAATTAGATGATAAATCTATGGATAAGATAATCCTTACGGCTATACAAATAGCCACTGGGTTAAATTATGGGTCTAAACAATCTGAAAGATATCTAATACAAACTAAAGCAAGATGCTTTCGTGAACAGAGTAATGAACCAACAATACAAATCTCATGATAATAATATTTTTAATAGTATTTTACGTAATATTTTCTTACCTAGTGTTACTTGGTATTAAATTCGGTGATATGAACCTTCCTTTGTGGAATATAGCAATAGCACCAATAGCTCTACCAATATTATTAGGTAAATGGTTAGCTATAAACTTCGACAAATAATGAAAGGTAATGAATAAAACACCCAAAGAAGAAGCAACAGAAATGATTGCCGTATTTAGACAAAGATGTAAATTCTTAGGAGATAATCATTTTGAAACACATTATGTCCTCAATGAACAGCAAGCCATAAATTGTGCAATCCTATGTGTGGATAGAATATTGAAAACTGACCCGCAAATCATTACCTATGAGGGAAATAAATATGACCCAACGCAATACGAAAAACACGCTAAAGGTAATACAATATATTGGATTGAAGTGAAACGTGAACTTGAAAGTAGACTCGAAGATAAAGACACGTCACCAAGTATTACAGATTGGATATTAGGTTTAGAAACATGGACCGAAGTTCCAGAATGTGAAATTGATTTTAAAAAATTAAAACCTACTGATATTTCAAATTCTCTTCATATATTTGAAGAAAAATATAAAATTGATGGTGATGAGTATAGATTATTATACCCAATTAGTAACCCTAATGCAAGTCCAAGAATTGAAATTTTAAATAAGACAAAATGAAACCAACATACTCAGACATATTACTAGATGTAATAGCAGATTATGCAGAAGAAAATATTAAGTTCAGTCCAAGAAGTTTTGATAAAGTTCAAATCTTAGAAGTTACCTTTAGAGCTATGGAAATAGCTAGAAATGGTAATGTATCAGAACAGAGCAAAGGTATGTATAAAAGAAAATATCTCAAAGAATTGAAACAAAAAAGGCGCAACAAAGTAATTCAAGAAATTAAAGATAAAATCGCTAAACATGAACATTAAAATACTAAGCCAAAATATTGCCAATAACCCACAAGACTTCAATGCTGAAAGACTAGAAGAACTATTCAATGAATATGCTCAACAATGTCAAAAACAAGTGGAAATGGACTGTCAAAACATCTAATATGATTAAAGATAATAAATTCGAACTACCAAAAATAAGAAAGTTATTCTACTACTTCTTCCCATTTAAAGGAAAAGAGGTGAGACTTAAATTTAAACCAGCTTGGTACGGTGGTGGATATATGGAACTGAAGTATTCAGTCAATGGTGGTAAATGGTATAATATCCTTGAAGTTGTTGAAGATTTAAGCATGTCTGGTGGATGGTATTGGTTTAGACATGCGAAAACTTGGTCAACCGAATATGGCGCACTTAAACTATCTGACATGTATGAGAGATATGGCACGCAAGGACAACTTCTTAAAATGATTGACGATGTGTACGATGAGCAGAAAAAGAAAAATAAAGTCATTGATGATGCTAAAAGAAAACATAATAAGAATATAAATGATACGCTAAACTCATGAATATTGTAGATGAAGACATGGCTCACCATGAAAAACTAAGGTTGATGAAAGGTCCTGAAAATATAAAAGCTGGATTCTATTACGCACCATATATCCCAGTAACAGAAGCTATCATGGTAAATGGTGAGTACACTTGGCATAGAAACAAATGGAAGAACTTCTTCCTGAAGGTAAAATACTTCTTTAAAAAACCACAATACCTTAAACATTTGGAAAAATCTAGGTATGAAATTAAAAAAGTTAATCCTAAATTCTATGGCACTTTAAAAATAAATGAAGAAACATTAGATGAAACGAAATAATTGTTGTATCTTTGTAATCTAAATAAGTTAAGCACTATGAGTTTCATTCACAGAATATTTTTAAAAAAAAGAATTACAAAAAGAATTATTCTTTTACAAGGTAAACTAGGTTATTATGCGGGTAGAGGTATAATGAATACTGGGATTAGGTCAAGTAACACAGAAGAATATGACTTAAAAGCTAGAACATGTAGAGAAAAGATAGATAGTTTACAAGAATTAATAAATTAATACCATGAAACAAACATTATTTAATTGTACAAGTGAAATAGGTATTGAATGGCATCGAAAAGAACCTGTGGGATATTATTTCGGTGATGATGGTTTATTATACAAAGAACGGGTCATCACTAGAGAGAATTACCCGTTCCCTTGGGGAGTTGGGTATAGAAAACATTTTAACAGTTGAACATTAGAATAATAATTACTATTAAATAAATAAAACATGAAAAAATTATATTACTTAATTATATTGATACTATTAGTATCTTGTGGTAACTCTGAAACTGAAGATATAGAAGTTAATACTATACAAAATGAACACTCAGATATATGTACCCATGTATCAAAACTGAAGATTGGTGATTATCAGTTGGATGAAGATGGAAACCTAGTAATTTCAAATAGAATTAAAATTCATCCAGCAAAAGTATCTGATGGTAATGTAAGATATAGTTTTATATATGATAATGAACCAACAAAGATTTTTACATATCATACTGCCCATAAATCAATAGATAAAATGGTAGATTTTTTATGTCACGAATTTAATGAAAACTATAAAGGTAATATTAAACCGTTTATATATAAATAATTTCACTATGAATAAAAATATGGAACAACAAATATTAGTGCAGAATTTGAAAACTCTTAAAGAAGATTTTCTTGAGAAAATTAAAAAAGTGAATGAAGATAAACATCGTCATTCTTTTAAACATATATATAGCTTATGTATTACAAGTAACTTTGAAGGGTGGTTTCTGGACTATCTTAAAGAAACTCACCTTAATAAAAAAGTATTCTACGATGTATCCAATATTTCTGTTAACAAAGTATTCAAAACTAAAGATGCTATATATTATTGGCACCCATTTAATTCAGAACCAAGAATTAATTGGTTGAATAAAAGAATTGAAATAGAATCATCTAAACTTAAATAATATGAACGATATTCTAGACCGAATTTTTAATAGATGGACAAAATGGGAAGTTCATGAAAGTGATAAAGAATTTATGAAATCACGAGTGAATCATGCCACAGGATTCGAAAGCACCCCACACAGTGTTATCTGCGATGTGATGAAGAGAACCAATAAGTATACAGGAATGATTCAATACAAAACAATAGAGAAACAATGATACCTAAAGTAACATTCATCAATAGCAAAATCCTAAAGGATAGAAAACCTAGGGTAGATATCATTAGATGTGAACAACTAATAATGTTGTTCAATCAAAAAATAGAAGATGGTGATACATCTAAAAACGTCTTTCACCTTAATACTGTAACAGACAACGCACCACTATTAAATGATGATGAATTTAACGTATGTTATCTGATGAGCAAACAAGAAGGTTGGAAACTATCTAAACAAGGCGATAATTACCAATCAATATCATATAAACTAGAAGTAGACTAATTGCTACCCCAGTAACAATTAATGGCTAATTAACCGATTAATTGCTATCAGGGTGACAATATCACAACTCTAAAACAATACAATATGAAAACAAGAAAAGGAACAGGTAAAATATTCTATAGAGTAGAATATCAAGGTAGACTATCTGAATATAAAATCATTGAATTCAAAAACGATAAACCAGTATACAAAATTACACAACTAACGGATATTAGAAATGACGTATATAAACTTATCCCTGAAGAAAATAGAAACTCAATTGGAACATCTAATTTTGGATTAGAACTAATAATAGAAGATAAAGGTTTCTTTAAATCAATCGATGATGCCAAAAAGAAATCCCTTGAACGTTTCAATAAAGAAGTTAACCCAAATGGAATGTATAAAGTAGCAAGATACTTTGATGATGTATGGGAAGCTTACGAATCAAAAGAATTATCCAAAACGGATGCAAAGTCTCTAGCAAGAGAATTAAACCAAAAACCAAGACATTACGTAAGCTATGGAATAATACCAGTATCCTAAAAACAATAGCAATGATGACACAAGAAATGAAAGATAGTATAGACTCAGAGAAGAGTGAAATAAAGAACTTCCTTAATAAACTAAAGCAAGGAGATTGTACTGATGGTAAAAAGATTATACCTGAAGTATATTGCGTAAATAAGAAGGAAAATGGTGAACCTGACTTAGATGTGTTGGGAGCTGGTGATATGTGGCTATATTACATATCTATCTCATTCCATTACAATAAGTATTTCTATTCAATGTTCTTAAACCGTAGTAAATATGACGATAGGATGCGTGTACTTTACTCTAATACTTGCGGAAACCCAAAAGATTGTAAAAGAATGCTAGAGGAAGTAGGTGGATTCGCAAATGTAGAATTAGACCCAAGAGGACATCCAGAATAACACCATAAAACAAAAACTATGATAACAGAACAACAATATTCAACCGCAAAACAAATAGTACAACAATATAAAGAACAACAGTTTCAACCTATAGGACAATTCGAAATAATAAAAGGAATTGTACACTGCAAATGTGGGAAGAAAGCAGTAGACCTTAGAAATAATGGAGTGTACCTATGTAGAGGTATAACTGTACCACATGGTTGTACATATAAAAAACCCATTGAAAAAATAATAGAACATCCATGTATATGTGATGAAATACGTAACGCTAATAAAGACCCTAATACAATAGCTACTGGATTCTGTATGAAACATAAAACCTCTTGGCTATAATAGAAGTATATAAAAAAATCTAACACATAAAAATTATATAAGGAAGTTGTCTTTTATTAGAACAGATAACTAAGAATATCTAGTAGCATTAATTCATTCTTAGGTTAGTGCCAATTTCCTTATTACATAACACAGACACAATTGTGTACCCGAAAAAATTATATATATAAATCCATACACACATCACCCTTACATACACTTTTGTGTTGACCAAAAATCAATCCTTATATACACACCTATTAGAGCACCTACGTACACTTTTGTGTTGGGGGAACTAAGAGGGAGTGATAAACCACTAGAAGGGAGATATGTGCGTCTGAGAGGTACTTTAATATACCCCTTTCTGTTATCATACGACACGTTTCGGTTATTTCGATGTTACCACCTTTTACCACTTTTTACCACTAAAACCCACAATTTGGTGTAGGCGGTCATTGGCGAAATATCCTACATCTTAAATGCAGAGCGACCTGTAAATAAAATTATTAATATTTTACAAATATTTTTGGGAATGCTCATGGCAAGCCCAGTGCCCCTTACGGGCATAATTGGAGGGTTATATAAGGCACATTTAAAAAAAGAGCATGACGGTGTGCGCAGCGGTAGATGCCATGGTCCATAAAATATATTTCGATTTGTTGTAAGAAAAATCCTCACCTCTATATGTAGGGTTTGAGCAGTTCTCATCCATTCCACCTGTAAGGTATTTCTTACAAAGTAGATGCAACAAGTCATCCCAAGAACAATTACGTTTTTGGGTTGGAGGGTGTGTTCGAGTATGTCCCCGAATCTGTTTCACAAAGATACAACAAATAAGTCGTATAAAAAAATAAATAACGTTAGGATATTAAAAATAATTGTTGTATCTTTATAACGTCATCGTTGGTAGTTGGAGTCAAAAATTTGAGTATAGGGTTCTGCGGAGTCTACTCTTCTAACTTGTTAGGTCAGCCCTTACCATCTTGGTACACTACAAAGATAAGGAATATAATTGGTTCTACCTAATTAAATCACATTTATTTTTAAATTAGATAAATTAAAAGTGCTAACTATAGTATGTTGTGGGCACGGCTATGATATACTATCTTTGCAGCTAACAATTAAAACTATCTATTATGAATTACTATTATGAAATACACGTAACAGGCAAGAATGGATTTTCTACAGCAGTCATTGCTGATATGCCAATGGAAGATGATGATATCATACTTAAGGCATATGAGGATGACATCCTACATGATGATGATTGCCATTATATTGATTATATTCAGGAGCTGTCATTTGAGGATTGGAATACACACTTTAATAATATGTAAGAATTTTCTTGCGTATGTTATATATAATGATTATCTTTGCATTTCACTTAATAACTACATATGTTATATACAGATAAAGCAAAGATAATTAAGCAAGAGGCATTACTTCTTTTAAAAAAAGTTGGTAGTAATAAGAAGATTGGTAAGAAGGAGATGACTTGGTTCTTTAAGAAGGTTACTGACTATAAGGACACTGATGATAATATGTGGGTAACACATAAAATAGATTAGTATAAATTAGGTTATGTCGAATATAAGTTGTATCTTTGTATTCAACAATTACAGTAAGATGAAGTAGGTCGATTACTTTTAAAACTAACGTAGACACCTTCCCTCAGATTATGGAAAACTGATGAGCAGCTTAAGCCAAGCAATTGGATAAGGACTAACATAGATAACAAAATAATAGGATATGGTTGAGATGAGTACTTTACAATAACGAATACTATTATTTTAATTAACCTTAAAACTTAGAACTTATGAAATAAGCTAAAAGTACATTTTTAAAAAACTATTGATAACCTTTTAAAACTATGCGGTATGTTAGCACGGGCACCACCCATTGGGTGAAACTTAAATAAGATAAATTAAAAGAAGAATGATACTGAAGGGTTAAAGACCTTCGTGCTCTCTAGTAAGGAGCCATCCGCAAGATGAAGACCAGCAGTCGGTATTATTTGAGATGTAAAAGCCCATTGATTAATTTCAATGGGCTTTTTTTATGTTATAATGATTTCTTAATTAATTTATCAATTTTCTTTAATATTTTATCATCCCATTCTTCCATGGTATCATCGTGCGGTTCTTGTCCAGTTTGCGACTCGAATTCCTGAAGCATATATTCTTTATGCTTATCCATTTCACCGTTGATAGTTGTCCACATATCACCCCATCCAGCCTCTAAGAACTGTTCAGCCCAGTCTGGTATGTTAGAATTGAATAATTCCTTCTTTACCTTATCAATCTTAGCTAGTTTATCCAGTAGCCCTTCATTGGTAATTCCAAAACATTCATTACATACAAGTTCTTTTCCAGTTTGCCCGTCCCAAGTTCTGTAATCTTTGACTTGAGCCTCGTTTTCACAATAGTAACATTTCATATTATATGGTTTTAATTAAACATACTGCAAATATACAACTAATAATTCAATCTCACAAATAAAATATCTTGCTTAAGGTGCGTGAATAGCGGCTTAAGCAGAGGTTAGCTGCTAGAGCGTGAAGATAAATTTGCCAGGTCCAAAATAAAGTTGTATCTTTGAGGTATAAATAAATAAACAATATGAAAACGATACCTAATAATTTTGGAGTGAAAATTACCTCAGCAGATTTTGCTAGTAGTGATTATGGTAATATTAATGATTGTTCATTAGCAAAAGCAATAAAAAGAAAATTCCCTAATCATAGTGTGAATTGTGGAGCTTCTACTGTTAATATAGGTGATATTGAATTTGATATAGTTGATGTTAATAATCAAATATGTATTAGAACTCAATCAAATTTACCAGTTAAGGGGTTTAATGTTAGATTAAACAAATCAGAATTTCAATGGAATTAATCTTAAATTAGATAAAATGAAAACTAAAACCGTACAAGTACAAATCACTAAGACTTATTACAAATCTACTACAGCTGAAGTAGAAGTACCTGAACATTTAACGGATGATGAACTTCATACGTATATTGAACAGCAAGAGGCTAAGGATTCAGAATTATCTGATAGGTTGGCTGATGCATCTCTAAATGAGGATTTAGATGGAATAGAAATAGAAGTCTTATTTTAAATAAAACAAAATGAAAGAACTTTTATTTGGTAGAACCAGATATTAGTTGTATATTTGCAGTATGTTTAATTAAAACCACAATCACATGAGTGCAACAGTTTACGATATTCCAGAAAAATTTAAAAAGACACTTCCTAATATCTTCGATGACAATGACTTTGAGCAGTATGAAAAGCTTGAGAAGGAATGGATTGGACGACTATCAAATTACATTAGAGATAATTATGGTTCAGGTCAATACGTAGGACGAACAATTCGTTTTCCTGTGGCTGATGGCGAAGGTATCTATATGGTAATGAGAACGTCACCAGTACAATTAATTCACTTACCTTTGATGGATGGTTACCAAAGTGAGTTTGCACATTTAATGACAGCTAAAGAGGTTAAGAAAAGAATAGATGCTTCCGATAGAATGACAGCTTACTTAAATTCTTGGAAATCTCAAACGGTTGGTGATGTTAATAAGGTAATTGAAGCTCACGGGATTAAATCTGATGAACCTAGAGAGGGTTATCAATTAGTTGAGTGGTTAAACGTTAAATACCTATTACCAACTTACGAATCAAAGCACGGTTATGACCACGGAATTTATAAATATTTATGTAACTTGAAGTTACGTACAGTTTAATTTAGATAAAACAAGATTATGAAACCAATCACATATAAGTACAAGAATTTCGATATTACAATTTATGATTTCCAAGGTGATAATCATATAAACGTCACTTGCAGTTTAGAGGGTAAGTCTTTCAATAGAGCTTATGAAGTTAAACAGGAAGTTGAATCTATTGTTATAGACGAGGAATATGTTTACCTGAATGACGGTGACGAGAATCAATTTGTAATCAAATTTGAAGGTGAGTCTTGTTTGATTATTGACACCTTTGATAATAGAGGTGAGCATCTTGAAGTGATTGGATGTCATGACTTTTATGATGACGTTTAAATTAGGTAGAACCAAATAAAAGTTGTATCTTTGATGTAAGCAAAACAAATCATTATGAAAAGACACGCAAAGAAAGCATTTACTGAATTAAAGAACTTAGGCTGTCCTGTAAAGGAGTGGCACGATGATTCCAGAGGTCATTTCTGGATTGATGCAGAAGAGCCTGAAGCTAACGAATGGTTAGATTACTGGAATGATGACTTCAGTGGTTCTGAGAAATTAGTTGAGATTCTGGAGAAAAATGATTTATATTTTGAGTGGGAAAACTCAGCTATCGCAAATGTTTATGACAATTAAAACAATCACAACTATGAGTAAATTAACAGCAGAAAAAACAGAATGGTCTACGGACGAATTAACTGAGGACTTTAAAGTAATTGGGTTTGGACATGGCTATTGTGCTGTGGAGCGAAAATCAGATGGACAGAAAGGTTCTTTTGATTTTGGTGGAAGACCACGTAAGTATTTTAATTTTGTAAAAAGCAATTAGATTTAACTAAAACAAGATATTATGAATAGTCCAATAGCAAGTGTAGGTGAAGTAAATTTACAGACTGGTGAATTTGAATACGGTGATATATATGATTTTTGGGGTGAAGATACTACCTATGAAGTATATCGCACTAAAACTAATGAATACCGTGTAGTATCCACAGCGGGATTAGAACCAATAGTACCAATAGGGGAAACTGGTAAATTTCAAGAAGACCAAACTGGTGAGTATTTATTTACTGGTGAATGTATTTTTGTTGCATCTGGAAATGATGGATTAAAACAAATTCAAAAAGAATATGGTACTCTAATTCAAATGGGGTGTTATAAATAAGATAGATTAAGTTTAACTAAAAACCAACCAATGCCAGAAGATATAGCCAAATTAGAAAAAGAATTAGCTTGGTATAAAGCATATGCCGACCACATTCAATCAACAAATCCTAGAGAGCATAATTGCGCTTGTGAAGTTGCTGATGATATAACAGATGATACAGAATATCCTTATTCTGAGGGAGATGATTATTGGACACTTCAAGAACCCGCTGAACTAGAATATGAAGACAATTCTGGATTTTTCCAGAATGGGATTGTGGCTATTCAGAGCTGTTGGGATGACCAAAGCAAAGACTTTCACAGAGAGGACAGCGAAAGATTATATTTCAATTCCTTAGAAGAGGTACTAAAGCATTCGAGTTATAGGTATGAGTTTATCAAAGTTGAATGTTTTGATAGTGCCTATGAAGACATTGATGATGGTGACTATTTTGTTGCTGTTGAAGAAACAGGTAAATTTCAAAAATCATATTAAGATGGCAAAAATAATATATAAGAGAGTATTCCAGATGGGATTTGATATTGCTGAAGGTGATGTGCCTGATGGTGAAAGTGAGTCGTTATTTAACGCAATAACCAATTTAATTGATAATTTCTATGATATTAACGGCAAGCGAGTTGAATTCATGTCGGTTGGTTGTGATAACTCAGAAGACATGAGTCATGCTTATGGTGAAAGAGAAATGGCTGAAATAAATAAGAATTAATCCAATAATTAGTTGTATCTTTGTATTATGGAAGAACCAGTAGATTTATTCGAGCAATACGAAACGTTACCACAAGAGGTACAAGACATCTTATTAGAATTTGGTGATACTTGTGGTTATATAGAATGTGATGAATTATTACAAAAATTGAAACCTTTAGGTTATACCTTTGAGTATGGATTATCAGGTGAGCCTTATGATTTAACTAAGATAAATTAAGATTACAAGTTTAACTAAAAACCAAACCACAATGATTTACGTATTAAGAGCCGTTAATGGCATAAGTATAAATGGAAAGGAATTCTTATTGGACGACAAAGGTCAACCATTAGAATTTAATGATACACGCCAAGCTAAGGACTTCCTTAGAGATAATGGTGTTGATTTAACAGACGATGAGATGGAAGATAGTTTCCACTTTGAGGATAAAGAACTTCACAAGATACCAGTAAAAAATATCATATTCGTGTTTACAGTACAAGATGGTGATTCGCAAAGAACTGAATACCAGACAGAAGAGGTGGACGCTAAATTGACGGATGAAGAGATTGATGCAAGAGGTGATGAACTTAATAGGATGAACTTTCCAAGTGAGGAATTATCCAAGGGGTTTTTCTGGGACTCTTCATGGGAGACAGCGGGATGCTATTCTAGGTTTGTAGAGTTACCAGATACAGAGTCTTTCAAGATAATCCAGGGAATTATCTAAAAATGTTTGGTAGTCTCGAAGATAACTCTTATCTTTGCAGAGAACAAAACAATCATACGAATGAAATACAAAATTCCAAAAAACTTATTATCAACTCAAAACAGCAAAACTGTAAAGGGTGAAAAGTTTGGGTACACTACGTACATTATGTACTTAGCACCACACAAACAAAACTCTAAAGGGGTTAACCTTTGTGCCAAGGCTACAAAGGGCTGTGCCGAAGCTTGTTTATTTAAGTCAGGAGCTGCAAGGTTCGACCAAGTACAACAAGGTAAAATTAATAAGACCGAATATTTCTTAGCAAACCGTAGACTTTTTATGTCACAATTGGCAAATGAAATTAAAGGTATTGAACATAAGCATTCAATCGTTGAAGGTGAGAAGGTTTTATCATTCAACAAATCAGTATTGCGATATAAGAACTTTGCAATCCGTTTGAACGGTACAAGTGATTTTCCTTTTGAGAATTTAAGAATTTTCAAACGTACTGCGACTGGTGAAATTTGGACGTATAAAAAGCCAAGTAAGAACTTGTTAAACATCTTCGAATTGTTTCCTGAAATTCAGTTTTACGATTACACGAAATTAGACAAGAGATTTAGCAAAATTCAATCTCGTAACTATCACTTAACATTTTCAAGAAGTGAAGATAACCAAGTTGAAAGTGTAGACTTATTAAATAGAGGTTACAATGTAGCTGTAGTATTTGGTATTAAAGATGAAAGCGACTTACCTAATGAATATTTAGGGTTTCCAGTAGTAAATGGAGATGAAAGCGATTTACGTTTCTTAGATGAAGGTAATGTAATTGTAGGGCTTAAATATAAGCTTATGACTGGTAAAGGAACAGCGGGGCAAAATGCAATTATGTTAAGAGACAATCCGTTTATAGTTGGGGCTGCAGATTTTGACAAACCTAAAAAAGAATTGGTTAAAAGTTTGGTAGAGTAGAATAAAAGTATTATCTTTGTATCGGTGAAAGCATTAAGTTAGTAACCGATTTAACTAAAATTAAACCACACATCTTAAATTAGATAAAATGAAATTTACATACACAAACTCAACAAATACAATCTGGACCTCCTTTGACTGTGGTGAGGTTGAAGCGAATAACCATCACGAAGCTTTAATTAAAGCTGAAGCTGAACTACAGGTGAAATTAGATATCGTCAACGCTGCACTAGCTGCTAATCCAGAAACAAGAGGGGTGACCATTGAGATGAACATGGATAACATAGAAGTTACCCCAGTGAAGAGTTTCAATCACGTAATGAATTTCAATTTCACAGTTGAATCGGATTCTGAAGACGCACCTAACACGAATGAAATTCGAAATGGTCTCACCAAGGGTATTGATGCCCTGAAGAATGACCCTATCGAGCTTTTAGAACGGACCGTAATTACGGATACAGTCGAAAGTTAACAATATTAGGACCTATGGTATGAGGGTGCCATGGGTCCAGCGGTATAAGCAGCTGGTCGAAGCTTGAAAACTACAGACCGTTTTAGTTAAACATGTGGTCTGGGGTGGTTCCCAGACCACTTTTTTTTGTTTATATTTGGTGGTTACAAATAAAAGTTGTATCTTTGTATTAAATAAAACACAATGACAGTTAATCACAATGAATACCGTTTATTTGAATATAATAATAACCCATCACATGGTGATAAATATATCTTAGGAGATGTAGTTATTACTGAAGAAAATGGTGAAGAACAAATTGGGGTTATCATTCAATGTCACGGTAAAGATGAGTATCGAACCGACCAATTTGGTAATACTTGTGCTGACTTAATTCGTTTGGCAACGGATAAGGAGATTCACAAAATAAAACCAGAATTATTTAAAACTAGATAATATGAATATTATAGACGAACTAATCACTATTGGTAACTGGGCTAAAAGCTGTAAGACCAAAGAGCAGTTAATGTTAGTTAAAAGATTTCTAGATAAGAAAGCTACATCACCTCACACTAAATTCCCAAAACACTTAGCAGTTAAGGTACATTATAATTTAGGTATTGTTGATGGCATTATTTTAACTTTATCTAAAACAAGATTTGGTGAATCCAAATAAAAGTTGTATCTTTGCAATATGTTTAATTAAAACCAAACCACAATGGCACAAGGACAAAAACAATACTTAGTAAAATGGGAGATTGACATAACAGCAAGCTCACCACAAGAGGCTGCAAAGCAAGCCCTTGAAATCCAACGAGATAAAAATTCAGAAGCTCTAATGTTTGATGTACTCGAACAGGCTACTAATTCAGAGACGGCTGTTAGCTTACTGGGTGAATTTCATAAAGAGAACGGGCTTATTGAATTACCTTAAGTTTATCTAAAACAAGATTTGGTAGATTAAAATAAAAGTTGTATATTTGAATATGTTTAATTAAAACCACAAACCACAATGTCAACAAGAATTGATAAAATGTTAGACCTTATTTGTTTTAATCACGAAAAGGATGCAGTAGTAGAAAGTGCTAAGTTATTAATGAAACTCGATAATATAGAGGATAAAACACAAATGCTTGACCATGTATTGGGAGATGATGAATACCCAATTGAGCAATTCGAATATACATTTACAGTTCAGGACTTTTTAACTTATATCACTTAATATGAAAGAGCTACAACTAGAGGTGAGGTTATCAATGCATGGTGAGTATGAAAATACCCTAACTGTTTGCATTGAGATTCCAAAAGATACAGCTGACGAAAATGAGATGGCTGTTATGATGAAGGAGCTTAATGTCGAGATGGCAGATATGTATGACGATTATGAAGAGTGGGAAGATGGTAACATCTCTTGGACTCTTGAAAATTGGGAAGAACTTTAAAATTGAATATTAACTTTAAATTATATAAAATGAAAAACTTTTTAATGATTGCAGTATTATTATTTACAACAGCTATGATGGCTGAGGTCAAACTACCAGAAATTCGTGAAGTGTTAAAACACGTTGAAACAAACTACAATCCTGATGTGATTGGAGACAATGGAACTTCATTTGGGATACTTCAAATTAGACAGATTGCCATTGATGACGTGAATCAGAAATGCGGTACTAGTTATTCACATGAAGATGCCTTCGATGTCACTTGTTCTGAGGAAATATTCGATTTATATGTTACAATCTGGAGTGATAAGCTGGAGATTAGACATGGACGGGAGGCAACAGTTGAAGATATTGTTAGAATCTGGAATGGCGGCCCGAGAGGTTATCAGAAGAATTCAACTAAACATTATTATAATAAATTCATTAATTATTCGTATCTTTGTAATATGGCAACTAAATCTGATAATCGAAAATGCTTCGTTGGAGGCAAACTAGGAATCGTTACTAAACGTTATACCCACACGGTGGATGTCTTCCTATTCAAATCTAAACGCACAATGTATGGCGTTCATAAGAAATATGTGAAGATGCTTCCAGTTGATTTACCTCTAGTAACGAATCAATTCACCATTCAGTTTGGGTAATTATAAGCGAGATACTGTCATCTATAAATTCAAGCACGAGATTCTATTGAACCGTGAGTTGAAAGAGTTCCAACGAATTCTCTTATGGAGGGCTTATCTCTTGACATTACTTAGTATTAAGAAGCTTACAAAACACCAAGCCAACACTTGGAAATATCCAAAGGAATTAACTAACTTAAATAAGACAAAATAATATATGGCTCACAAACCACACACATCAGCAGAAATCAATCAGAATCATATCGAGAGAACTCTCAAGAAATTAGAGAAGGGTCAAATAACAGTTCAGGAATGTAACTTGAATAAAAGATTTGACCGACTCAAGAAAGATAGTGAACCTTGGTACGATGAGTTGTATGGAAAGTATGTGGCAATTGTTCGAAAGAAGTCAATGGCATACTAAGTTAGGAAAACATAAGATATAAAAAAAGCCTCTAAATTATTAGAGGCTTTTTTCGTACACAATTGTGTTTGGCTAGAACTTATAACCCGCTAGGTTAGTGTTTAAAACCTTACCACCTTCCCGAACAATCTTGTCCAATGAGGTTTGAAGTTTCAATTGACCTTGAGGTAATTTCTTCATCTTAGCAATTGACATATTCCAACTAAGAATACGTTTCTTACCATCAGACGCTTGAAAGTAAATTCCTTTGTTGGAGTTCTTGGTAGTGTCTTTCTTTTCCAACCACACTTGAAATAACTCATCTACCTGAACCTCTAAGTCAGACTCAATAATAAAAGGTTCTCCATTTGAACCTTTGGTTAAACCCGTGTTGATACTTGGTAATGATTTAGCATAAGCTTCAGCTTCAGCTAATTGACTTCTCATTCCCTCATGAGGCATAATATGAGTGCAACCACCATGACCATCATTTTTTGCATAACCCATTTTCTTGCCGTTGAAATAAACATCAGCAGTAAATGCATTGGTCTCTTCAGACATTTGTTCTGAAAAGTAAACTTTCTTCAATTGTAATTTCATATAAAGTTATTTTAGATTAAACATAATGCAAATATACAACTTATATTTGATTCTACCAAATAAAAAAAGCCACCTGAATTAACAGGTAGCTTTTAATCGCAATGCTCGTATTTTTGAAGTGCATACATTCACTAACGGTACACTTTTAATCGCAATGCTCGTATTTTTGAAGTGCATACATTCACTAACGGTACACTTTATATTGGTAGCCTTGTTTATCCCTTCTATCCACAGTCTACTATTCTAACTATCGAGGTCTTTCACTCTGTCAAACAGGTTAGTGTATAACTGCTCAGTGGTTCTGGAATTGCTTAGTCCGTCTTCTCAGATTTTACAACGGATACTACAGCGTAAAGATACTACATTATATCCAGATAAACAAGTTTGAATGGATTTACTTTTGCCATCTTGTTTTGTTTAAATTAAGTTATCTCCGTACACTTTTGTGTTAGGGCTTGGTCGATAACGCTTTTAGCTTCAGCTATCATATCTTCTTGCCCATCGTCCCCATAATATCCCCAGCAACTATCAATATCTTCACCGTCTTTGGTTATGTTATATCCATACACCTCACCACAAAGGTAAGAGTCATATAGTTTCACATTGCTAATCAAATCTTCTAGAATAGTCTTTCCAGCCGCTTTTTCATAACCCTTAACGGATTTATATCCCCATTCTTTAAGGCACGCTTTATTGACAAATACGAAGCCAATTTGCCCACTATCCCAACGACAAGAATATCCAATAGTATTAATAGTAATACCACTATGGTCGTACATATAAACTGGTAAGACTGCAAGTGCTTTATACTTTTTAATAAGAGCTTCTTTGAATTCATCCCAACTGTTATAGTCATCGGCAGATAAGTCAGTATCGTTTTGCAAAGAGTATCTACTATGTGATAAAGCGTATAATGCGTTACCGTCATATTCTGCAATAGGGTTTTCAGGATTTAAGTCCTGTTCGATTTTAATCTCGTAACCTTTGTAATTGATTGTATCCATGATTTGATTTGTTTGTTTGACAAAGATAGTGTTAATAATTCAAACTACCAAATTAATTGCTATAAATTGCAAATATCATTGGTTGTATCTTCTTACCATAATCGGTATACATTATACCATAATGATACAAAAATCCGTCAATTTCAAAACTATCTACCTCATTATCTCCTAAATGACCGTCAAAAAGCCATTTTAAAGCCGTTTTCTCGTCATTTGCACCATAACCGATAGTATCTTGTACCAATTCCTTAAAAGCTACCTCAGATTTAAGTGCATGAAGCTCTTCTCTCTTCATATTCTCCATGCTAATAGCGTGAACATCGTCAATTTCAGCATTAATATCTGCAATGCTCATAGCATCATAGTTATAAACCGTTCTAGGTCTATGTCCATATGCGTCCTTGTAAATGTCACTTAACATTGATATTGCCTCGCTTTTTTCAGTAGTTATCATAATGTGATTGTTTTGTTCAATACAAAGATACAACTTATATTCCACACTGCCAAACTTATTTTAGATAAATTAAAAGTATTTGAAATTTAAGTTTGTTGTAGGTTGGAGTCTACTCTTCCACCTAAGTGCGCCCGTCTTCCACTACAAAGATAAGGAAAATAAATAACCCCACCTAATTAAAGTGAGGTTATTTTAGATAAATTAAGATTTAAAGAATACAACCCACTCTTCACGAATTAGATTAGCATCTAATTCACCTTCCATGTAAACAGCTTTGGTTCTCCAAGGCTTTTTGTTTTGGGTTACTGTTATGTGTGCGTGTTCTTCAGGGTTTTGGTAATCGAAGCTCATCTCGAACTCTTCAGTTCTTAGACAAGTTGAGGTTTCTTTACCGTCCTTCTGGATTAACATTCCTAGCTCTCTTGCCACCTCTTGTACTTTTGCATCGTTTGGTCTCATGTGATTGTTTGTTTTGTTCCCTACAAAGATAATACTTTTAATTGTAACTACCAAACTTATTCTAGATAAATTAAGATTTAAATATTAAGCAAAAAAAAAGCTCCTATTTTCTAGGAGCTTTTTTTTATATATGATATAGTGTTTAAGCTATTCTCTTTAGTAAAGCAAATACCATTGAACTACCATCGTTGTAAGAAACGTACTCAACAAGTTTGTACGAATTACCTAACATTGAAAGTAATTTGATTTTAGTACCACCTAATACACTAGGTACGGTATCACAATTCATTTCTTCAATTACACTCTTATGAAAGTCGATTGTAGTTTGATTTTTTGTGTTCGCTTCACGACAACAAAACGTTAAACCGATTAAACCATTAACTTTTACGCTATTATTAACTAATAGGTTTCTCACTTCATTTTCATACGTTGGAAACGTTCCACAATAGTCTAAAAATGCGTGACTGAATGTATTAGGTTTACATACATTTAAAATGTCACTAGACTCACCTAAATTAGCCGACATAACTAAATTGTTTTTAGCTATTGTTTGTGCCAATTTTAAGAATACATCTTTGTTATGTTCACAAGCTACATAATGGAAGTTATTATCAACTTGAAGGTTAGTTTGAATCTCGAATGCACAAGAATCACTAGGTAATACAAAGAATTTACCACTTTTAACAGTAGACTTACTTACTTTGTTTACAAACAAGTCTCTTACTTGCTCTTTGTTTGCACCATCAAAAGTTACCTCTTTAGGTGTAATAGCATCGATTTTAGCTTGTTTCTTAGCTTGTAGCACCTCTGCATACATTGTTGAGTAGTTTCTGATTAAATACTCGTTAATAAGGTGTGCAACATCGAATTTTACCGTTTTACTATTAACATACTTGTTAAGATTATAAACCGATACTCCAATTTCTTTTGCAATTTCTTTTGGATTGACTCCTTTAAGTTTCAAATAAAACCCTACATACTTTCGTCTAGTGTTTATCTGAATTTTAAAAGCACCATACGTTTGTGGATTTTTGAAAGTCGTACCATTTACACAATCAATTGCTAAGGTTGGGTTGTGGATTAGTTGTCTCTCAACTTCTACTTTTACTTCGTTATTCATTTTGTTTGTTATTTAATTTGTGTAAATATAAGAAAACTTTTGACTTGACCTAATTTATTAGGTTATTTTTAAACTATTCTTTAAACATGTGTCTAATTCAATAGCTAATTGTTTTTCATCTTCACTAAATTTCATCTTCTTTTCTTGACGTACAATGAAAGGTCGTACTAAATCATGATTGTATTTGTCGTTTCTCATGAATTTAATGATAGCACGTCTACAAAATGCTTTTGTTGGTAAGTAGTCTTTTAAATCTACGATTTGATTAATGATGGTATCTGACTTGGCTTCATCAATAAATTTAAGTTTACCTTTTCGAAAATCTACCATTTTACCTTGACCTGTATAACACATAACCAAAGGTGAAATTTGTATTCCTGTTTCCTCTTGGATAGCTTTTAATCTAACATATTCTCTAATTTTTAAAGTTGACCATATGTGAATGAATTGGTTTGTTCCCCAACCTTTAGCACTATTATTCACATCTGCAATAAATTCAGCTAATTCTATTTCAGAATCAACTTCAACAACTCTAAATTCAATTGCAAGTCCTAATTGTACTGCGGCCGTAAAACGGTGTTGACCATCTAAAAGATAGTAATGTTTTTGACCATCATCATCGAAGATGTCAGTCAATATAACAATTAACGTTGAAATAAATCCACGCTCCTTCATTGACTCTTTTAACGTGTTAACGTGAGTTTGTTTGATATCTCGATTAAAATCAAATGTTTTAAAAAGTTTGTAGTCAGTACTTGAGAAAATGTTTGTTACTAATTTAAAAACTGGCTTATTCATAATATGATTATTTGTTTTGTTTGTTGGTACAAAGATAAGGTAAAAAAATGAACCCACCTAATAAAAGGTGGGTTATTTTAATTTATCCGTAAATTACTTCCCCGAATATAACCGATTGAATAATAGCGTCAGCGGTTTCAGCGTCATCTTGCTCGTTTTTCATATCCATTAAAGAATCCATTGGGACTTTATCCATATTAGATAAAACAAGTTCCAATGTAATTACGTGGTTTTCTTCACTCTCACTATCTTGAATTGTAAATGAGTCACCTTCATTAAGGATTTGAATTAGCACGTCTTCATAACATGGCTTCGATGAAAACTTTGGTGTTTGCACGTTAACTCTAGCTTTAGCGTAAATAGCTTCGTCTACGTCAATAGTAAGACCATAGTGTTGAATGTATCCAAGTCCATTGCATAATGCGTTGTGAAAAAATTCGATTTTCTCTTCGTTTGAAAGTTGTAATGTCATAATGTGATTGTTTATTTTGTTCCTTACAAAGATACAACTTATATTCCATACCACCAAACTTATTTTAGATAATTTAAATTAATTTCAGTATAGGGTTCGGTGGAGTCCACTCTTCCGCTATCTTGTAAGATACTCAGCCCGTCAACCACTACAAAGATACAACAAAAAAAGAACCCCACCTAATATTAGGTGGGGTTTTATTTAAGATAATTTAAAACCATTTACATTAAAGTTTATAGTGGGCTATCTCTGTCGATTGTGTTATTCAATTTACTTGAGTGGCTCCACCTTACTTGGCGAGGCATTAATATTATCTTGTTTTATAAGATGTTAACTTCAACCCATCCCTTTTCGGAATGTTCTAACTCTGCTTTGAAACCATCATCTATTAATTCTTTCTCTAATTGAAGACCCGCTTCCCATAAACTCTCTTCGGGAATCTCATCGTGTTCGTCATCCCAACACATATCCCCTCGACAAGAATACCATTCATTAGTCTCATCATACTCGAAGGTATGTCCATTGATTCGTCTACTACTTGGTAAATCTTCTTTTTTAACTTTTGCCATAATATGTGATTGTGTTTATGTTCCTTACAAAGATACAACTTTTATTTGGTTTTACCTAATTTATTTTAGGATAATGGACTTTTGCTTTTACTTTTAACTTTGCAAGTGCAATTGAGGTTTCAACCACTAACTTTTCATACTCACTAAAGAAGTCTTGGGAATCTTTGAATGTTCCATGACCTTGACTATGACTTTCTTCTATTCGTGCCATAGAACCTAAGTTCTTAGCCTTAGCTAAGAAATCTCGTTCCAATTCGTAAAGGTCTTCATTTATTTCACTGTTATACTCTGCCATGATATGATTGTTTTATTTAATTTAAGTTATACGTGACAAGAAATTGTTTCATTCAATTGTTCTAATGTGAATGCTTCATAACTAGCTTTGTTATACTCCATTAATGCATCCAATAACGATTGGTAATATACACTAATATTGTCGTCATTAATCTTAGCCATAACTTCATCATATTTGTAGAAAGGTATGTAACCACTCTTTGACGTTGTAGTATCTTCGACAATACCTTCTAATATACTTTGTAGGTCGGAATCATTAGCTACAAGTAAATCTAATTGAATTAAATCTTCTTTTGATATCTTAACTGAAATAGTGTCAGTTCCATAGTTGTAGAATTTTGGACTGTTTAGCTCAACATACTCTAAGGTTAATTCAACTCCAAATTCATCTTCAATATATTCAGCAAATTTTAAAGTAATGTCCTTAGCTACTTCGTTATGTAGGTTTTTGAAGTCAACTGCATCCGAATCGATTGTATTTTCTTCATCTTCATCATATACTACATCATCAATAGCAGCTGAGTAAAGGCTTTCGTAAAATCCACCAAAGTTAAAAAGAGTTTCCATAATTGTGATTGTTTGTTTTGTTCAATACAAAGATACAACTTTTATTTCGTTCTACCTAATTTAAAGACATAAAAAAAGAGAGCCATTTAGCAGAATGACCCCCTTAAGAAAAAATAAACAAACAAATAATCAAATGTACTTTTATAATCTGAATACAAAGATATGTAATCTCCAAAACATATCCTAATATTTTAACACTTATTTTTAATTTTCACTACAACTTACTATTGTTGCACTATCCGAATACTCTGCACAGGCTTCTTTGCTTGTGTTAGCTTCCACATCTTCCCATTGCTTATAATCGCTTGGGTCTTCTTTATGTGAGAAACAATTCGGGATAAATACTACTGTAAATGATTTTGACATAATATAGTTTTTGTTTGGTACAAAGATATGAAATCTCCAAGGCATATCCTAATATTTTAACACTTATTTTTATTAACAACTTTGGTCACAAGGTCGCCAATCACAAGTCTTACATTCTAATGGTGAATAGCTACAACTGTTATAAGCGTCTCCATCAACTGTTGGCTCTCCACAATCTGTGCATTCACCATCAATTTCACTTTCTTTATAATCTGTTGCATCACAACACATAATCTTGTTTTATTTTAATAATCTTCTTTTTGTGCGAGAAGCCATTTCTTATTTTACAAAGATACAACTTTATTTCGACTCTACCAAATGAAATTGGTCAATTTTTCTAGATACTGAATCAATCCAACTGGATATACAACTATCCTTAGCTTTTCTCATCTCTTTTCTTAACTTGTCCATGATTGTTTGTTTTGTTCAATACAAAGATACAACCTTTATTTCAATCTACCTAATTAAAAGTGATTTATATTCATTAAATCATTTCGAGTATTACACCATCCTATACAATGCTCCATTGAATTGAAAGTTAATACTTCCCCATTCATATCTTTAAATGGTCTATTTTTAACCTTGACACTTGGTCTTGGATATGGTCGCCACTCTTTACCATTCTCTAGAGCTACAAACGTATCTCCTTGTTGTGTTGCTGTTAGGGTCATGATTATAGGTTTGCAATATTTCTATCGTTTGACTCTAATTTTCTATTGAAATCTCTAGTACTTCTTTCATCCCAATACTCACAACATTCTACGAAACCATCTAAGGTATCTAAGTTATAATCTCCGATGTCAAGTATTTTAACTTGGTCTAATAATCTATCGTACTTAGCTTTTGAATGCTTTTCAAATGTAATCTCCTTTGCGTATGCGTGTGTTGAATTTGCCATGATTGTGATTGTTTGTTTTGCTTAATACAAAGATACAACTTTATTTTGGTTCTACCTAATTTAATTCTTCTAAACTATCCCAATACCCTCTTGCACTATCATTGATGAACTCAATATCATCTAATACACAAAATACAAATCTCTCTATAACTGAATCATTCTCTTTATCAGTTAGTTTTCTACCTAATTCATTTTCTGCATTCTCAAGTTCAAGACTGTTATCATGATTAACATTAAGTTGATATTTAATTTCATCCTGACTTAAAGCTATATACTTATCTTTAAACCAGCATTCTAAATGACCCTCTGAAAAATAACTTGTACTTTTTGCTAAATAATTTGTTAAATCTGTTTTCATACTGTGATTATTTATGTTTGATGCAAATATACAACTTTTATTTGGTTCTACCTAATTTAAGTTTATTCGTTGTAATCGTTTTTACACGTTTCAAGTTCTACATCACCATTTACATACATCGAGTTAATAGCAATTGGTGATTGTTTACCACAATGATTACATTGCAACATTGTGTAACTACCACGCTTTTCAACTAGTACATTAACAGATTCATGTTTAACATCTGGAAATCCACCACCTATAAAATGATAGGCTGTTATGGTTTTACCTCTATAGTCAGATACTAACATCTTCGTATCGCTTGGCGTAAATGATTTAACAATTTCATAAGGGTAACTTTGACTCCAAGTCCATTCTTGACCACCTTGTTCAATATAAGTTAAACTAATTAAATTATGATTGGAATCCTTTTTCTCATCTACAACTTCAATTAGCATTGGCGTGTATAAAAAGAATTTATCTTTTCCATATAAATAACGTACTTTCTTATAACGTGTTTCCATGATTATTTTGTTTACTCAAAGATACAATAAAAAAAGAACCCCACCTAATAAAAGGTGAGGTTTTTTAGCGGATTAGGTCAGCAATCACTCCGACCAGTTCCTAAACAAAACATAATCACGCCCCTCTGTAGTTGCACGGATGTGCTTGGCGAGGGGTGAGTCTTAATACTATTCTTTGAATCTTACCTCCCATTCTTCACGGGCTTGATTCAATATAGGGTGCATATTTTCTATTTCTGAGATGTCACTTTCCCCAGTGGTTGTATAATATCTATTACCATCTTGGAATATCTCAGTATTATTATTCTTTAGCTGTGTTATCAATTCTTTTGAAGTCTCAGCTCCAACATCTCCTATCCTTTGAAGATTTAACCCGCCTCTCCATATTTTACATTTCCCAGTCGCTGTGAACCAATGGTCATAAGCTGTATTTATTCCACGCTTACGCTGAAATGTAAAGTTAATTGAGAATTCTTCTTTTACTAACTTCAGGTCAATTGCTCTTTTTCTAACTGCTATTACTTTCATTAGTATCTTTCTTTATGTTTGTTCTTACGGCTGTAACTCTTAACTGATTTGTGAACCTTTTCATTTGCTGTCCAACCATCATTAGCTTCAAAGTTCGCATCGTGATTACCCTTTCTCATCGCTTTGTATTGCTGTTCTTTGGTAATTGTACCTATACTATTCTTACTCATGATTATGTTTTTTGTCTCCTACAAAGATACAACTTTTATTTGTACCTACCTAATCTTTTTTAACTATTTCTAGTAACATTGTTTTCACATTCGTCCCAGTCTTTTTGAATGTCCCCTCTTTAATTTCTTCCTGAACAGCCCCAACTGATTTAAGGAACTCTTGAAATGCTATCTGTTTCTTTTGTTTCCCAGTTACCCAACTCACTGAAGTAATTGCGACTAACTTACCACCAGTTTTAAGGTGGTCATACATTTTCATAACGTGTGTTATATCCTGATTCTTGCTGAATGGTGGGTTTGCTACTATTTTATCATACTTCAGGTCTTCGTTTAGGGCTAAAAAATCCGACCCAATAACATCAAAACCCAAAGTGTTTTCTAAGTAAGTTTTATTGGTCGGCATAAACTCACACATATCAACTCTACTGGCTAAAGGTATCAGCTTCTTAACAATAGCACCCTTTCCCGCTGATGGCTCTAACACCACATCTGTCGGCTGTATGTCTGCACGTCTTATCATATCATCAGCTAAATCTGATGGAGTTTCAAAGAATTGAAAGTCTTGCTTTAAGTTTGTTTTATCTCCTTTAACTAATCCCGCTAATAATTCAGTAGGGTCATTATCGAACCTGAACCCCTGAGCTGAGGTATTCCATTTGCCTCCAATGTTCTCAAGCTGTTTCTTTACATCCTTATATGATTTTGGGTCTAGCTGTCCTTGAGGTAATTTAATTACATTACCTTCAACCGTACAATTTTTGATTGCCTCGTCAACTGAACTTAATTTATCTAAAACAACTTCGGGCTGTTCTTCAGGAATCGAATCATTCTTAATATATGCAATTAATCTCGAACCTATTATGTTTTGGAAAGAAGCAATTAATCTCGAACCTTCATCGTCCATTTTAAAGATATTATAATAAACAGCACCTGAATATGCTCTACTTAATAAATCTTGTGCTTTAGGTTGTAGCCCCACAATTTTAGAACCTTCCAAGATTGCAACATCTTTAAGCTGTTTAAACCCATTTATTAGAGGGGTTCTAAAATCACTTAATCTATCCCACGTTGCAACCACTTTCCCATCTTCAACCAAAAATAAGTCTTTTTTATTTGGGAACATTTCTTTTAATACAACATTCATAGTATAACTATACCAACCTGAAACATCTTTTCTGTTGTCAAAGTTCTTACCTGTGATATTATTCCATATCATTTGAATTGAACCATTATCACCACTCATTTCAACGTTACCTAAAGTCCCTTGATGTATTTCTCGTGTCATATTAATAGTTTTTAGTTGCTACAAAATATATTGTATTATTATCAAAATCCCAATCTTTAGATGTGATTTTATAATTTTTATCACCTCTTGTTAAGTTATCTCCAATACTAAAAGGTAAATGACAATTTATATATTTATCCTCACCATCACTACCATTTTCACAACCCCAAAATATAATTGAGTGTTGAAATTCCATTTGTAATACTGCTTGATTTTTAATTGACATGTGATTGTTTGTTTTGTTCAATACAAAGATATAACTTTTATTTGGTTCTACCTAATTTTAGTTATAATCTTTTAGTAAATTATAATCTTGATTATATTCAAGTTCACTTACATATAAGTAAGACGTTTCAGGTTCACCATCATCATTTAACACGTCAATAGCCCAACTGTCATCTTCGTGAAACCCAACAAAACCTTGTGGGCGGTTTCCTACATAACCCTCAAATCTTAATACACATCCTAAGATATTTCCATTTTCTAAATCACTTCTTAAATCAAGTGAGTTTATATTAGATAAAACATCTTCAGGTATATCTTCAGCATTAATTTCTAGTTCTACTAAATCATCTTTGATTGGTGATAAATCAAAATATTCATTTAACCATTCAGTTGTTGCATCATCCTGTGCCTTTGTCGTATAACATTCGATTTCAAATGTTGCACATACTTCTCTATTTAAAGTGCTATTGATTGCCTTTCTAATTTCGTCTTTATCAGTTTGGGTTGTGTAAATATCTAAACTTCTTTCATCTTCATCTAAGAGATGAAATTTAACCTTAACTCGATATTCATATGTGGAAAACTCGTGTCTTGAGTACCACTTCCCACCGATTTCTTTCATTTTTTTAACCATGATTGTTTTGTTTTATATAACTTAAGATGAACCATTCCCTAATTGACCCATAATATTCTCAATTGCACCACAGATTCCATTGAATTGATTTTTTAATTCCTTCTCATCTTCATTAAACCTCAATTGAACTCGTTGACTTCCATCTCTACCTCCAATACATTCTATTAATTTATCAATTAGCGGTTGTGCATACTCATCTTTATCAAACGCTATTTTTGGTGTGGTTTCAGGGTTGGTAAATGCTAAAATTGAAAGTAATGCTGATGCCGTAGTGTGAATTATGTTCATGATTGTTTTGTTTAATACAAAGATACAACTTTTATTTGGTTCTACCTATTCTAATGTTAATAAAGTTTCAGACCCATCAATTAAAAAACAGTCACAAGTTCCCATTTTTTCTGCAATTGCAGTTAATCTATCAACATTTTCTTGACCGCCATATTTTTCAGGCTTATCCCAAAATCCAGCACCATGTCCATTTCTAGTTAAAAAGAAATCGTGAGGTGCTAAATAATTTAAATCTACTCCCTCAACATTTAGTAATGGTTGAGCTTCTTTAGCTCCAAATTCAGTTACAACTAAAGCAATAAATGTTAAGCAATCTCTTTTAGCTATCTCTTTTGCTTCATCAGTAAATTCATTTGCATCATTATGGGTTACCCACGATGCCGTAGCTAAATAAGATAATATGAATCGTTCAATTTTTATGTATTGCATGATTGTTTTGTTTGATGCAAAGATACAACTTTTATTTGGTTCTACCTAATTCTAATGCTTCTTTAATTGCATTCATTGTAGCTTCTTTCGTATACAATGCAATCTGTTTTTCACTTTGCCACCCTTTAGGTGTTAGTAAGTTCAAATGTTTATTATATAAATCTTTTGGTGTCATAATTATATTAACTATAAAATACTCTTAATTCATCATTTACTCCAAGTTCTGTACATTTTTTCATTTTATATAAAATAAGAAGTCGGTTTACATGATTAGTGTGTTGTGTTAAATCATTACGAATATCTTTAATATCAGTGGCTAATGTATCGTCATCACCAAATTTAAACCATAGTGTATTACCTTCACTATCTACTGTTGAATCCTTAGCATGGGTTTCAATTCGTTTTAACTCTTTTATTAACAATTCCAAGTCCTCACCTTTATTAATGTAAATAAAGAAAGCGTTGGTGCAAGAATATACGTATTGTATTAGATTTTTCATGATTGTTTGTTTACTCAAAGATACAATAAAGAAATAAGACCACCAAATAAATGATAGTCTTATTTCCAAAAAAGAAACGAAATATCTTAAGTTGTTTGAATTGAATCTTTAAGTTCTTTTTGAGTTGGTTTTTTCCAATTAAGGATTTGACCCGTAGCTACGTCAATATCAAATTCTACGTAATCTCCATAATGTTCTTCGGGAAAATAGTCAGGTACGTAATCGTCACGTCTTCCAACTCCTTCACCATCTTCATTTAGAAATACAATCCCTAAATTATCTGATGTTTTTGCACAAATTCTAAGTGTTTTGATTGTCATAATATGTTTGTTTTGTTCAATACAAAGATACAACTTTTATTTGGTTCTACCTAATTTAAATAAAAACCATACATAATATAACGAGTAGGTTTATTGCAATTAACACGTCACAAACTTTTAATGCATTTATTTTCATGATATAATGTTTTAAATTAGATAATTTAACCTTCTGTTACTCCACTACCACCCATTCCTTCATTCCAATCATCATCGTGCCAAACCCCAAAAATTTCCCACGCTTGTGGTCGTTGACCTTGTGACTCTCGTTGAGGTCTACTTGCTAAAAATGCACTTGATGCGGGTGAAATGCGTGTGGTATTGTTTCTCTTTTCAGGTGTTACTGTATTCCAATACTTATCTTTACAAACCGTTTTACCTTTGGTCTTACAAAAAGCTTGTTGATAGTTTGTCTTGGTGAAATCAGCGTTACAAGATGGGCATACACATAGGTCACCTACTTTTGCTGATTTGGCTGATTGATATTTTGCTGTGATTCGTTTCATCTTAAACAAAGATACAATTAATTAATGTAACCACCAAATAAAAAGAGATTATCTTTCGATAATCTCTTTCTCTTTTAAAACAAGGGTCTGGCTCTCAATTTAAGTTTTCGAAACTATTCTGTTATTTCAAGTATTCCACCACCGCTTTGAATGATGTAACGTTTGCCTTCAATTTCAATGACTGCTACTCTACCCACCGCATTTACTAGAACCTTCGCAATTACTTTAATATAAGGTTTGTTGTTCACCTCATCATCAGTTGAGATAATGGATTGAACAACCGTTTTCGTTATACGGTCTTCGTCTAGTCGTCCACTTCGAGATGTGCAAGCTGTTAGTAATATTAATACAAGTAATAATGTAAATCTTTTCATAGTGATTGTTTGTTTTGTTTAAATTAAAGAATGACTACTAAGATAGTTACCAATACCCTTAGATAAAGTGTATTATCGTTCACCATTCTTATACTACAAAGATACAACTTTTATTTCATTATACCTAATTTATAATTCAATTTCTTTATAGAATTTCCAATCTTTACAACCATAACCGTGGTTGGTTGTGTGAATATAACCCAAAGATAATAACTTTGTTACTATTCTACTTGATTGTGATTGAATGAGGTTATCATATTTACCTCCATCGTTACCACCTAAATATCCATCACATACATAAGCATATTCACCAGCTTCTAATGAATCAACACATTGTTGTATAAATTCTTTTACTTTCGCTATGTCTTCTTTAACTTGTCCCATCTTGTTTTATCTAATTTAAGTTAACTTTATCAAATGCGTAGTCTAATGTTTTAAAACCTAATATTGAATCATTATGTTCAGTACCATCAGCTAAGATAATAAGTGAATAATTATATGTACCAATATCAGCATATGTAGCATCATACATCTTGATATAATGTTGTCCATTATTATAATTACTATCCATCATTAGCTTAGCACCAATAGGCTTATCTATTAACTCTGTTGGACAACCCACCATTCCACGTAACTCACCTTTACCATTATATGCTCCACATAATGCGTTAACAAGTAATTTCGGTTTATTATGTAATACTGCTTGAATATTGAGTTTGTCACCTATCTCGAATATACCATCAATTCTTTTCTTTGCTGTTACTTGGATTAGATTACCTCTTAATTCTTTCATGTGATTGTTTTGTTTTGCTTAATACAAAGATACAACTTTATTTTGGTTCTACCTAATTTAAGTTTACCAATGTGGTTTTGACCAAGATTGTTCTGTTTTAGATAACCATTGTTCGGTTGTCTTTGTGAATATAAAGTTACGTGTTTTACCAATAGATTCCAATGCGTAGAAAACTCTATCATCTTCATGGTCAAATCCACAACCTACTTCGATAGCACTTCCTATTTTAACAATTCGTCCTTGAATTGGTCTGTGGTCTTCATATGCTTGAAACCAAACTATTTCACCTATTTTCATCGTTCTAGTGGTGTTTCTCTCATGTAAATATCGTAAATCTCTTGCGCTGTTAATGTCGATGCCTTTCTATTGGAACTAATATAGTGAGATGTCAATTTACCTTGTGCTATCATTCTAAGTAAAGGATTTGCGCACATAGTTCTCCACCAAGTATCGGCTTTGTTTACGTTTACGTTATTTATTCTAATTGCGATGTTTGATTGTGTTGGATACATGATTGTTTTGTTTTGTCTAATACAAAGATACAACTTTTAATTGTAACCACCAAACTATTTGGTGAGCAATTCAATTAAATGCTGTCGCTGTTTGTTAATGTTACCTAACTCAGCTAGTAATTGAGTCTTCATATTGTGACGTTTACCGTCATCAGTGAAAACCTCATCATTCCCTGAATCGTTACCGTCATAGCTGTTCAGGAAACCTAACGTCTCCTGAAATTCTCTTACATTCTTTTCTGTGTAGTGTCCCATCTTGTTTTATCTAATTTAAGATTCCAATGATACTCCCATTGGGTCAGGTGTTTCAACGGTCTTATTAAACCAACCCGTCTCCACAAACAACCCAGCAAGACCCTTGCCTTTATCAGAATCTCTATTCACTAGAGTTTCAGGTATAAGTTTAATGGTAGGGTTTGTACCCGTGTAAATTGTCTTTGGTAGGATTGCCGCTTGTATCTCAAAGATAGTAGGTAAGTTAGCCATAATAGTATCTTCTTCAACTACCATAATCAAAGCAACTTTACCGTCACCCATTTTCTGACCTAATACTTTTAAATAATGTGTTTTCATCTCTTTGAAGGTTTAAGACGTTTGGTTCTATTTCGTCTGTTATTTGAGCGTGTGTCAGCCTCAGATGGACGCTTGCGCCTCTTTCTGTTTGGATATTCCTCGAAGATTGGCTCTTCATAACAATAAGGAGTGTTATACTTGTATGATTTCTCTACCATGATTATTTTATTTTGTCTTAAACAAAGATACAACTTTTATTTGGTTCTACCAAATGTATATAAAGAAGATTTAATTGCAGTATCGTGAATATGTTCAGGATTTGGTCTCCAAGTCATTATAAACCTATGGTTAAACCCCGATGGGTAACATTTACCACAAGATGATTCACCACGTTTGATGTGAGGTGATAGTTCATTTGTTAGTTCTTGATTACCACAAGTTGAACATTCAGTTATGTATATTGGGTGAACACCTTCTTTAAACACCCCATCTGTGCTTATCTCTCCCGAACAACCTATTTTATGTGCAACATCAACCCATAAGTCACTATGGTCTGTATGACCTCTAAGCTCTATATCAATGGCGTGTGCTATCTCATGTAACATAATGTCAATCCAAGTTGACATTGGTCTGTTAAGATTATTGATTAACCATTCAGATAACATTAAAATCTTATCACCGTTTTTTCGTGTGCATTGTCCGTTGGCTGAATAAGAATTGTTTAATTCAAATGACCAACCCCAATCCATTAAGTTGATATTGTAACCATCAACCTGATAGGTGTCTGACATCAATTTGAGCATCTCGGATTTGCAAGCTAGTGGTGTTACTTCAGTATACATGATTGTTTGTTTTGTCTTAAACAAAGATACAACTTTTATTTGGTTCTACC
>Ga0208031_1000044_pt1 | contig 74019 bp, 73 predicted proteins | sample MalvirAntarct_38_FD_184252 | JGI IMG/M metagenome (GOLD analysis project Ga0208031, IMG submission 184252) | Marine viral communities from the Global Malaspina Expedition - Malaspina viral metaG Antarct_38 (SPAdes) (version 2) | ecosystem: Environmental > Aquatic > Marine > Oceanic | place...
AGTGTAGCCTGAAGCACACACTTTGCTGGCCGTTTGAGTCACCGTCTTTTCACAACGACCGTTCGCTGCTGAATAGGTGTAACCACTGGCACACACGGCAGACGCTGCTGAAGTAGTTGTCTTTTCACAACGATTGTTTGTTGTTGAGAATGAATACCCATTAGCACACACTTTGCTAGCCGTTTGAGTCACCGTCTTTTCACAACGACCGTTCGCTGCAGAATAGGTATAGCCACTGGCACACACAGCTGACGCTGCTGAAGTGGTTGTCTTTTCACAGCGATCGGATCCTGAATTATAAGCGTATCCAGTCGCACACACCTTCGAAGCTGTTTGAGTTAAGGTCTTTTCACAACGCTTATTTGTTACTGAGTAGGCATAACCAGCACTACATACTGGATCTGCATCTTCAGTCAATGGTTTTTCGCAACGGTCATTTGTCGCAGAATAGGCATACCCTGTCGCACACACTTTGCTGGCCGTTTGCGCAACGGTTTTTTCACAACGCTCATTGACTGCTGAGTAGGTATAACCTGTGCTACAAGCTGGTGTTGCCACAGCACTTAATGTTCTCTCACAAATCTTCAATGTCGCATTATACGTAAATCCAGATAAACACTTAAAATTAACGTTTTGTGTAACTGTTTTACGACAATCATTAGTCGCAGCTTGGTAACTATATGAACTATCAGGACAGGTCTTAGAGGCGGCTTCAACAATAGTCTTTTCACAACGGTCATTTGTAGCGGAATAGGTGTAACCAGTTGAGCATTTTACAAGCGTATCTTGGAATTCAGTCTTGGTGCAGGTGCCGTCCATGTTACTCACGTATCCACTTGGGCAGGTCACTTTTGGTATTTCTGTTTGCTTAGTGCATTTCGTGACATCACCTGAAACAGTCCAATCATCTGGACACGTATAAAGTAAATTTGTCGTATTGACCTTTTTACACGTACTTGTCGCTGTATCTTGAGTATAAGAGTCAGGACAGAGTTCCGCTGTAATTTTAGGAATTTCTATTTTGTAATGGCTTAAACCTGAAACGTCAGATTCAGCTGGGTAAAATGGGATTTTTAACACACCACCAGTCAATGAAAAATCTTGAACAATTTTAAGCGTTTCTCCCGGCTTTAGAGTTTTACCTTGAATGATGATGCTTGAAACTGCATCACTCGCTAAGGTGACTCTTATTTCAGTCAAACCTTGTGCGACCTTGCCGTTGGAATCAGTTATTGGTGAAGTTTCTAGAACGGTTACCGGCACATTAGTTCTATCAAGCACTAACTTGTCTAATGCAAGCGCCTTTATTTCGGGTAACAGTGTGGCTGTGTTGCTAGAGGCATAACTCACTGGGATAAAACCCAACACCGTTATTAATGCCAAAAATCTCATTAATCCGTTCATTTAAATCTCCGCGATAGACTATTCCACGGATTATTTTACTTAACTGTTTACCTAGTTTTGTTTGGTTCAGAGGCTTTTTAGGACGCGCTATTTATTTTTTTGCTTTTCTTCGGTTGCTGGATTTGGAAGTAGAGTGAAAATAGAAAGAAAGACAAATAGGAGTAATCATGTATCACGATAACAACAGTATCTACTCAACAGCACATTTTGATGAGCCGCCAGTTCAAGCATATGAGCATACCGAGAACGGATACCATAATCATGAATCATATCAAGAAACAAACAATCCACGATACAGTGGTGCATTCAGTGAATTTTACTCATTAAAATGTCACGGTTCAAAGGCCGCTATCGAGTTGAAACCATCCATCACACGCACGTCAGAATGGGAAACTGTGATGTTAGAAGCTGCTAATGCCATCGGCCCTAGACAATTTAACTGGTCAGATAAAACCTCTATTCAAATCACTAAAAATGAATTACCTCATGTCATTGCCGTATTTTTGGGGATAAAAGAAAAATTTGAAGGTCGCTCTCATGGCCCACAAAAAAACAAGGGGTTTTCAATGATTTGGCAAACAAATGGTAACACAACAAATTTATTTGTTAGTCTCACCGAGGGAGGAAAGCCAGCTAAGGGGGTTCCTATTTCTGGAATGGACGCAATGATGCTTGGTCATATGTCATGTGTTCAGTACATTAGAAACTTTCCCGGATTAACATCTGAAGCGTGTATCCGAAGCTTAGAAATTATGAGTCGCCACAACGTTTAATTCGATTGATTTCATAAAGGTTTAACGCGATAGTGAAAAACCATAGAATAAAGCTAATTAAAAAAACAAAAAACCGACATAATGTCGGTTTTTATAAATATGTAGAGGCAGTAAGTGCCTAGCGTGATGCAGCAGAACCTTCATCCCACATTCGCTTTTCAACTCTTAACCGTTCGAGTCGCCACTTATAAGCCACACTCCATTTTATTTTCTTTACTATCACTCTCATAGCAGCTATCTTTTTTGCAGTGAGGACATGTCGCATAACGTTTGCAACCGCCAGCACCTTTCGGGAATAGAGTAAGACTTACATTACCAGAAATTGGAAATTCAAGTTCACACTCTGGATAAGGGCATTTTATTTTTTTATTTCCAATTCTCTTGCACATTTTTATTGTCATTTTTATTACCTTTATTCAAAACTAGCCTGCATCTTTATCTGGTGACAACTCGGACATTAAACTCCCATTAAACGGCCATGGTATCCCTCCTTTGCGGCATAACTCCCTTAGCTCAGGCTCGAGCCTCACAAAATGCCTTTTAATCACAGCGTTCGCTTTTGCTGCTCGGATCCAGTCTTGTTCCTTTTTTCTAAAATTTTCTAGTCCTTCATTAAGATTTTTTTCTTTCTCAAGAAGACCTTTTGCCTTGGCATCATACCCTTCGATTGTGAATTGGATCTGTTCAAGCTCTATACGCTTACTATTTACCAATTCATTTAACGCCTTATTATCCTCGATGAGATCATGGTGTTCAGCTTTTAATTCACCAATAAACCGCTCTCTCAATCGCTCAAGATGTTCGAGATTTTGGCGGTCTAATTTTATTAAATGATTTTGCTCTAATTGTTGCAGCGTGTTTAAAAATGCAGATTCTGCCGCGTCAACGTTAGTATTTCGAACAAACTTAGTTTGATGTATCTCATTCCTTATTACCGACAATCGAGTGGCTGCATCATTAATTCTTTTCTTACATTCCTCATACCTATAACTGTATGAGTTAATATAGTTAACCAAGTAATTAGCATCATTATTAAGTATCTTATTACTATGAAGTAATTTATTGTTTTCTTCGATTATCTTTTTAGACTCAGCCCTCTCGTGGTCTTGAATTCGCATAGCAATATCGCCAACCGGTGCGACAGACAGCCAGGCACATAAAGTTCTCTCAAGATGTCTTTCGATGTCTTGATCTGTAACCCTATCGCCTATCGGCGTAAAGTCACTAAAATCTAACTCCACCACTGAAACATTTGCTTTTTTATAATCAATTCGTTTCTGTAAATCGACTTCGTGAGTAACCTTTACCTCTATTAGCACTTTTTCGCCCGAGCAATACCCCGTTACATCAGGAATGCGCTTCGTCGGCCTCAAGCTTTTTTCTAATTGAATATCGTCAAAATGAATGACAAACGATGTTGGGCGAGTAAAACCAATTGGTACTGTTAACTTTCTATGTCGATCAAGATACTCTTTGACCTTCATGTGTATCTCACTTTCACCAGACCACTGACAATTGTCCGCATCATTTTCCTTGTGATGTGAAAAATGCCATTGTTTTATAGCCCCTTGCCTAGCTTTCAGTTGACCGCCACAATCTAAGCAAAAACAGTTACAACCCAACCCGTTTTCAACATCATCGATACAAACGATTTCTCCACTACCGCTTTTTGCGTATGTCATTTTTACTGCGTTAAGTTGAGACATTTCTGAGCCTTCACTGGATTTTTATTTAAACCGTCTGCTGCCGATGAAAGGTGATATATGTGTTATATAATTATATCTTCAGGCCAAATAAAGTAACCTCCAAACCGGCCTGTTTTGGCCTCCCCACCCATTTCAACACCCTTCTGCGTCAGCACTTGCTTTTGGTCCACTTCGGCTACATACCCAATCTTTATAAGTTTATCAAGAAGCTCTGAAGTGCTTAATTTGAGCGTCTTAGCCAGCTTAGATGAAGTCACCTTTTCTTGTTTCCCGGTTAACTCTTGAGTTTCTTTTTTGGAATTAGGTATGATTATTTTTTCTAATGTCACTCTTACTTCATCACTAATTCTGATTATCCGCTGGGCTTCTTCAAATGTGTCTCGGTACATATCACAGTCATCTATTCTAGAAATGTGAATACCCATTTCATTGTTATTGACCTGACTAAACTCATAAAGGTTCAAGCTAGTAATAATGCAAGAATTTTCGTTTAAATAACACTTAGCGTGAAGGTTCTTGCAAAAACTTGTTCGTACAAAAGAAAGCTCATTTAACCAACTTATTTCACTCGGTTGCAGCTCACTTTTACCATACACGATTCTCACATCAATTTTTAATCTGTTCTTATCTTCTAGTAGCTCTTTAATACGATCATTTAACTTTAGATACGGACTGATTAAAATGAGCCTGTCGGATGCGTTTTTAATTAATTCTTCCAAATAATAATTGGTCGCGCTAGTGTTTAAGAATTTTGCCATACTCAAGCATTCCTCTTCAAAAAATAAATTCCAACCCAAAATATGTAACGCTTTACATGCTTATTCCATGCAAACAGATTCATTCTGCTAATCAACTCTATCCCATTCGACGCCTATTTAAAGTGGCTTTGTCTAACTTATCGTGATCAACACTAAGGAATTTTTCACATAGTCATTTGAACGAAATGTAAACGCAATTCCATTGTGATTAATCACACACTCATTCAGATGTATTGCATCAGGATTAGCTGTTAAAGCTTCTTTAACCAACTGATTACACCAACTGCTAATACCATGCTCTCCATCAAATTCATTTATAAATTTATGCATGTAAAGCGTACTAAGTCTATCAATCGCATGAAGCGTAATATCAAATGTCACCCCTAAAACTTCACTATCGATATAATTCCTGCGAGCCAGCTCTGCAGCAGCTAAATCCTTCTGAATGCGTGTAGCTTTTGAATGAGATCTTATTGATTTTAATTCTCTGGCCCTAAGTCGTGTATAGCGTTGACCTCGATATACAGGCAATGTACATAAAACATTATGCGTAGAGCATTCTTTTTCTGTGTTTTGGATGTCTGTGTCTAATACTATTTCCATTTTTGTGTTCCCTATCTGCGGTTGATAGAAACATTTTCCCACTGGACTTTAAACCGGCAACCACCCTATTCGGCAGCCTGCTCTTTAAAGTTTTCGTATTGTTTTTTAAAGTCTTGGTTCATTTTAAAATATACGATTGAGTCGTTTACCGACTTCATAACTTCGAGCGAACCTAATGTACCGTGTTGAAACGACTCGTTTGCAGGTAATAGTGTAAATTCAAACTCATATTCAATCTGCCCTTGGTTACAAAGCTCTAATTTAACTTCTTGGGCCACAATTTCAATCTGAGTAATCTCAGACCGCTTACCGTTCTTAAGGATGTATTGCTCTGTAATATCGATACCTTCTATTCCTTTCATCTTGTCATTGCAAAAACCTTCTACAGCAACCCATTCTCCAGTAGCTTTCAACCTTAATTCTGCCTTATGGCTTTCAGTTGCTTTCATGAAGTAGCTGGCAGCAAACCCTATGAAGAGGATCCCAGCAATGACTATCGATGATTTAATCAATTTAGTGTTCATACACTCCCTCGTTTGAGATCAGCCCTGAAAATAGATGTTTGTAGCACTGAATGAATGTATTAATCATGAAGTAGATGTGTCTTTTCGTAACACCACCACTCATATGAATATCGACTCGATATACTGAGGTTTGTGAGCTTTGGTCAATGGTATAAAGGCGACCAATTTTGGTGTTTTGGTTAAATTTTGAGATAAAATCTAAATCAAACCCAATCGGCAATGTTGCCATGACACAGAAAAAATCTTCCGCACTTTTTGCCGACCAGGTGTTGTTACTAAAAAACAACACTCTACCGACATCAATCTCGATACTAAACATAGCGTCATCTGGTGATAGTGATTGCTTGGCATTTGAAAAACTAAACTCATTAATAATATTGACTAGCTCTTGAGTTGTTATTTTTTCAAATACTTCAGACGATATTATTTCAGGTATTTCAGAATTTACTTTTTTAGCGAGTAGCACCTCTGCCAAAAAATCATCTTGTTTACTGTTCATGTTAATTCCTACAATATTATGGCCAGCCATAACAGGCCCAATGCAATTATGGGTTCCAATAACCCACCTGATGTACAAAGTTTTATACCAAACCGACCTTGATGCGGCCAAAATAGTGGTATACCGCTATCTGATATAAAGTCTGCAAGTAAATGTGAAAAATACCCAATACCACAGGCCATCGCCAACGGCGTAGCCCATGTATCATAACTTAATGCCCAGGCTGTTAATACAAATGGCCAAACCGAGTGTGTTATCTGTCTGTGACCAAATAAGCCAGCAAGCGGGATCGAAATAAAAAGGAATCGCTTACCTATTGTTGAGCTAGGGTGATCCAAGTCAGGCAGTATTGAACCCGCAAAAATAAGAAGTAACACCACCCACAACGGCATGGCAAAATTCACATATTTGACTGTGAAAATTGCCACCGCAGCTGTCACAATTAAGTGGTTGCGAAACATCATCGCTAATTAACCATATCCAGCAACGCAGATTTTATATCCGCTTTGGGTGTCTCAACTGGCACTGTTTGCGCTTGTGCTGCTTGAACTACTGGCACCGTCACATCCGATAAAATCATGTTCTGCTGTTGCATTAACTCTAGTTTACGCTCATGGTCTCGGTCATCATCTTTAGCTTTACGATTTCGCTTAGCTTCTAAACGACGTTCTAAGTCATTAAACGCCTCTAATTCACGTGTGTCTTGTGAATCTAGCTTCATGCTTTGAAGCACTTTATTAAATTCATCATATGGCAGCTTTAACAAGCTATAAGCTTGAAACTGACCATCAGGTAATACCTGAATTTTTTGATCTATCATGTCGTAACCGACAATGGGTACAGAATCCACCAATTTATCGATTAGAAATTGGCTAGTTTGCACCAATGTACCCATACCATTTTCACGCTCATAAATTCGCTCTGAGCCAGAAAGTTCTTGTCGATAATTTTTGGCTAATTCAAACTCAGCCTGTAAACGTGCCTTCTTTAATGCGTGATGCATGTCTTTTGAAGATGCCGCACCAACACCCACTATTCCCATGCCATCATTTTTAGGCGGATTTAAATACCATTCAGGCACACTATCTAACTTTGCTTCAGCATCAGATACCGCTTTTTCTTGCATGTCCTTTTGGAGTTCTACATATTTTTCCACTGGATCCGAGGCGCAACCTGTCATAATTACAGCAATACATAAAAGTGTTAATTTATTCATTGTTAATCCTTAAATTAATAAAATTCAATTTCTCTGCTTTGGTACCGCAAAATCTTCCCTGACATATCTTTCCATTGGTATGTATTAGGATTGAACTCCTCCCGCGCAACACTGAATGTCACTTTTACGCCATTACCTACTTCTTTTTCTGGCATGTATGCCGATAGCGTTATGTCTTCCGTTAAAATGTTGCTTATATTCAGTTTGAATTTCTCACTGCCTATGTTGATCCTTAGCCAAAATGCTGTATTGGAAAGTTCTTTAAAAACAGTCGTAAATACGTCTGCGTTATCTGGAATCATTGCCATGGGTTTTTTGTTGGTATATCCCGTTTGATAAAACGCCATGTTCTTATATGCATATTTGGCCGACCTACCGCATTCGATGTCATCAGTGTCATTAATAAATGCTCTCGCTCCTGGTCTGTAATAAGGTAAAAACTCAAATAATGAATCTCCACAATATTTTGGCCTTAACAATTCTTTTACTGCTTTTTTTTGCGAATGCCTAAATTCTAAAGCTTCACATCCGTAGAAGAATTTTTGACACAACTTCAATGATGAACTGGACTGAACCGAGGGATACCAATCATCGGACATGTCACCTTTACGATCTATGCTAACCCGGACCTTAAACTCCGCAACTGCGTATTCATGTGGAATAATATCAATCACTTGGTATGTAATAACCGGATTAGCTATAAACGGGAAAACGAACATTTCGTATGCCGCCTTAATTTCAGCACTAAGTTTCGCCTTACTGGTCGTTCCTTCTTTATGAGCTCGTAAACGCTGCTTAATTACGTCGCCATCAATTACACTCATTGAATTATTTAAAACAGCGTAGTAGTCAGTCACAACAATAGAATCAAGATTGCTTAACGTGATGTTATGCTTCATCTTCTCTAACACACCAGATAGTTTTTTGTATTCATCTGATAGTTCATTTATTGTCGATTCCAATAACCGTTCGCGCTTTTCACTCCCAAGCTTTGCCTTCATTGCTGATACATCTACCGATACATCTGCTGTAACTCTCAATACAATTCGATCACCTTCAACGCTTCGTAAGTGTTTGGCATTGAAAACACGCACGTTCGCCCCTTGTGCTATCAAGCCTTTTTCTACGATTTCGTCTGTTCGGCTATCGTAATGAGTATTGTGACTCACAAATTTAGGTGTCATCGTTACAGCGTTTATCTGTAACATTGATTCTGCTCTGCGAATCGCTTCATCCATGGTTTCATCGTCATTCAAATACACTGACACTGATAATGCTTTGTACTCATAAATATCTTCACTGGACGCTTGTAACTGACAACAGACCACCAGCAAGAAAACCAATAAACACCTGATCATTGATGCCTCCTTAACTTGTTGAACCTATATACCAACATTTTTATTATTCACCGATTTTTTCAACGTCTATTCGGTACGCGCTAATTTTAAAACCTATTTTCCCACCCTCTAAGAAACGCGCAACCACACACTAACTAATTGAATTTTAAGTCAGTTGCGTGTTTACCAATTCGTGGGATGATTTTATTAAATTAAGCAATTTGAGGTTAGCTATGAATACTGCTCTGGAATCACAAACATCTTCTTGGCACGATTTTATTCAGCCAGCGTATGACGATAAGGGCAAGCCAAACTTCCTGAATAGTCATGGTGAAGTGCTTGAAGGAATTTATACCGACATGCCTAACGAGGTTTATCATGCCTTAGATGCTCACAGCTCAACAGGCATTAAGACTTTCGCTAAAGGCCGTCACCATTACTATCGTCAATATCTTTCAAATATTTGTCGCCTTAGAACCAAGCAACAGGAATTCACCTTTGATGCGGGTACTTACGGACACATGCTTGTATTGGAACCCCATAATTTCCATGGTAACTACATGAGAAACCCTGTTCCTGAAGACTTTCCTGACATTGAGCTAATAGACTCTATCCCTCAATTAAAAGAGGCGCTAGCAAGTCGTGGATTGGCCGTGTCTGGTGCTAAAGCGGCATTAATTGAACGATTATATGAAAGCGACCCAACGTTACCGATTTTTGAAAAGCTACGCGAAAAAATGATTTGCGAGTTTTTAGATCAACGCTATAAAAATTACCTTCGTACTGATGCTGAACTCGATGATATGGCAAAATTTTATGGCATAGATGTCTCGTTAAACAGAGAAGCAAAAATAAATGCGATCGTAGAAATTAGTCCAACACAACCTATCTGGGAAAAGCTTATTGCGACACATGTCATTGACCATATCGTTTGGGATGATGCTTTTAGGGTTCAAAAAAGCACACGTGCTCACCCGAAAGCTGATTGGTTGTTGAGTGATGGCTATCCAGAACTATCTATTATCGCTCGCTGCCCGAAAACGGGTTTGCTTTTAAAGATACGTTTTGATTGGCTTCGCAATGACGCTATTGCTGTGGATTTAAAAACCACGCTTTCGACCAACCCAACTAAATTTGGTTATCAGGTTAGAGACTTGCGATATGACTTGCAGCAGGTTTTTTACTGCTATGTGGCAAATTTGGCGGGAGTACCAGTCAACGTCTTTGCATTTGTTGCAACAGAATACAAGGATGCTGACAACTGTGAAACGTTCGAACTATCTCAACGAAAAGTGGAAGAGTCGAAAGAAGACCTGTTTCAATATTTGGAAGAATTTAATGAAGCGTTAACGACGGGTAATTGGTATGGACATGATAAAAGCCGTTCTACTTGGGTTATCGATGTCTAGTTGCCTGTTTTAAAACCTGAATTAAATTAGTTATATTGCTAAGGAGCTTTCTATGAACACAATTCCATTCCAACATGTTTTCTCTCAACACTTTGCTTACTTAAGCTCTCAAGCTTTTGATAGCTCATTTAATTTAAATGAAGAAATCAGTTATTTAAATCAAATAATATTTAACTCTCAATCAACAACAGCCCCTATGTCCATGGCCGCTGACTGGTCTGTATTTGACTTGTTGTTGAATTTAGCTCGTTTAGGATTATCTCTTAACCCGGAGAAAAAGCTTGCCTATGTGCTTCCTCGTTATGTCGAAACGGGTGAAATGGCGCTAAAGCTTTACCCAGGATATCGCGGTGAAATAGCTATTGCGACGAATTTTAAAATTATTCAAAACACCATGTCTACATTGGTATACGAGAAGGACCAATTCAAAGTCCAGGTGGCAACGAATGACGTTGAGCATTTTGTGACATCATTGTCATTAGATCCCAATGTAAGAGGTGCCTGTTCTGGTGGTTATTGCCGAAGCGTATTAACGGATGGAAGTGTGCATGTTGCGTATATGAGTATCGAAGAATTAGATGCAATTGCTCAAAATCAAATCGAAATGAATATGGGAAATACGCCATGGAACTCAATTTGGCGTTCAGAAATGCGCCGAGTAGCTCTATACCGACGCGCAGCTAAAGATTGGCGAAACATGATCACCGCCTCTAATGAAACTAAGTACGCATTATTATCAACAGAATATTAGGATTCCAGTCATGAACACAATAAAAGCTACTCTAACTAATTTTGCTGATGCATTTGCAACACCTTTGGACACACAACAACACGATGCTATTACGCAGCTGGTGAACGATTCGTTAAACACGCGCTTTCAATTTGGTCACGAGTTTTACACGATGAAAGATGTTATTCCTACATCGCTTGTTGATGCCGTAGCGCCATATGTTGATTCTGGATTGGAGGTAAATAACCAATTAGTTGAGTTAGAAGCAAGATATAACGAATCAAAATTTAGCTTTGAATTTGAAATTAGCCACACGTTAAGTGGTTTGATTGACATATTAATTGAGCAAACATCCATTTCGAACATACAGATAAACGCTGTATACGAAAATGACACATTAGTTATTGATCATGCTAACCAACAAATTAATCATGAGGTATCAAATGAACCAAGTGAACTACATGGCCTTTACTGCATAATTGATTTAGACAATGGCCAATCTTTCTTATCGCAGATGTCAGCTGATGAGGCCAAACAAGCGATGTGGGCCAACACGAACGATAGATTGAATGGCGTCAATCCATATTCAACCAACTCAAAAAAGTTGATGTTCTATAAAGCCTCTTGCTTACGTCGTGGCCTTAAAACTATTTCAGCTTTTAATAACTGTGGTGATTTAGCGTTAGTGGCCACTTTATTAAATTTACATGACCGTCAATTTAATAAAGCCAAAGCACTGCGTAAAGTCATGCCAATCAACAGTTACAAGTTTCGAGGTTGTTCAAAGCAACCGAGCACAATAGACCTAATGTTTAAAGCAGAACAGGGTAGCGTGGTTATTCCATTCAACTCAAATTCTATTCAGACAGAAAAAACAACTAAGACAGGAGCGCCGCAAACCAAATTGCTAACCGAGTTTTATGATGAAGGAATGCAAGCTTGGAACTCAGATACGCTCGGTGTAGGGTTTTAAGTATGAAGTCATATAAATACATTGAAAAGCTAGTCGTCATGCAGCACCCGGACTCAAAAGATCTTATTCGTTTAATGATTGAACATGACGGGCAGCAAACTTATGGTCTGCAACGTTCAATCGTTAATAAAGGCAAGGTTCGCCATTTTTATAACAAAAAATTATGGCACTCTGCCTACAACGTTAAATTAGAGCTGGCTCGGCGCATATCAGACTATGAAGATAAAGGGTTCGATGTTATGACCGAAATATCACTCCAGCACAATAATATCGGCACAATACCTGAATTTTTTTATTCAAAAAAATCGATTAATGCCGGTGACAAAGCTGTGTCAATCGAACCTACTGACGTGCCTATTTTTGTTGATTGTAGCTTTCACAAGCTTTCAATTCGAGACTTACGCTATAACACTGAGATTGTAGATGAAGATTTGATTGCTTTTTTTAACGCCTTAAGAAAAACAATCGAATTTTTACCTTTCACGATGGTGTCTGTTTGGTCGAAGAGTGAAATAAAAGTGCTAATGCTAGACTATCACTCTAAACCTAAGCCTAAACATGGGTTTAACTATTTGGCTAAGATGGCCACAACAAAACCAATGGCATTCATCATTACTGACAGCACAAAACAAATAACGGTACCCTGCAATGGCACTTTCAGTGAAAGTTGTGCTGTATTAAGCAACGATTCGCTCACATATCATTTATCTTCAAAATGGATGTCTGCAAACGTATTCTTAGAAAAACATAACCATATGAACAGTTTTTCAGTTTACTGCATGGATTCTGGCGTTTATAGGGAGGTCTTAACGGATGTTAAGCTTAATGAGGTAGACCGCTCTTGTAATGCAGAGATATTATTCACTCACGTTGAAAATCAAATCTCTAACGTAACATTTGTTCGGTCACTTGGCTTTCACGTAACAATTTCTAATGAAAAGGTGTTTTACCTACATAATTAACAACCAGATATAGTAAGTTTTTATGTTATTTTATTTGTAATTCATTGATATTTTAAGGGGTTTTATATGTTGTTTTGGATTATATTGTTCATCGTCATTTTTTTAGCCATTAATGCCGTTTCGAAGAATAAGGCTAAAGCCGAACTGCAGCGCGCAAAATCGGCAATTCAAAAATGTCGTGTTTGCCCAGAGTGTGCAGAAGACATAAAAGTAGAAGCTAAAAAATGTCGTTACTGTGGTGTCTCACTCATGCCCGTTACTGAGGATGAGCAGACCCAAATTGACAAAACTTATGCGTTGGAAATCTCAAAACTTGAAAATATGAACACAACACAGCCTCTGAACAAGAAATATCGAAACTCGGATGGTTGGAAGTAATCTTTGATAACGATGTGACAGAGGCGCTTTTTCTGACTTATACCGATCATTAAATCAGTTTATCATCTACTTCATTAAACGTCCCCGATAGGTATCTTTTCGAGGACGCTTAGTGCTCGACTCTTTTCGAAAAATCATTTCCCTTGTATCTTGTTGAAATAACTAAGTTATAAATTTCACTTTCAAATAGAATCAGAGAATTAACTGAAAAATTACCATAACTTGATATTTTGTGAAAAGAGGCAATATCATTTTATGGTTAGATAAAATATCTGTATTCAACATCACATCACACTATGGTTGCGGCTTATCAAAGCGGTGAGATTATTAATTCACCGAACACAAAAAAGGCCATCAATATGTTCACTCTCAGTTTAGCTAACAAAAACCGCATTCAAACAATTTGTAGTCATGCCAACAGTAGAATTAATCCCGTTTTTGAAATGGTATTAATTGAAGCAGAAAACAATCAAGTTCGTTTTAGCGCATCAAATGGCGCTCAATTCAACTCTTTGACGTTACCCGCGCAAGTGAGTGAGAATATCTCGTTTACCTTGTCAGCAAAGCGTTTAAGCGCTGTATTAAACGCTTTGTCAGCAGAAACAGCGAAATTCGAAGTTAAAGGTGAAAGCTTGTTTATGACTAGCGGTAAGAGCAAGCTAAAATCGCCTATTTTTAATGCCTCGGAATACCCGTCTGCACCTGCAATCGTCAGCCCTATTTCCACCATACAATGCACAATATCACAGCTTGCAGCACTATTTAATTCAGCAAGTTATGCTGTGGCAAAAAACGATGTGCGAAGCTATCTTTGTCATGTGAACTTAAAAATAATCGGACAACTGGTGGTTGTATGTGCAACTGACGGCCACCGATTGAGTCAACTCGAACACTCTGACTTAACATGCAGTGGCGAAGGAAGCTACCTTGTTCCACTTTCGCTTATGTCAGCGTTGCTATCTCAAAATTTAGATGGAAGCGAACCCGTAACAATAGAATTTGACGAAAAAAAGGCGTCAATAACCAGCGGTGATACATCTATTGTGTCTGTTCTTGGTGATGGACGGTTCCCCGATGTAAACCGTGTAATACCTTCACGCAACGAAAATGGCGTTACATTTAACCTCAATGAGCTTAAAAATACTGTTAAGCGCTTTCATGCTGTGGCTTCATTAGAAAAGATCCCAATTCTTAAATTTGATATTAATTCAGAAGTGCAAATGTCTGTTTCAAGTAGTGATAAATCAAATGAGTTCTCTGAAATCATAGAGGCTGAAAACCAAAGCGTGGAACATTTTACCGTTGGCGTAAATCCAACCTATTTGGCTGATGCGCTCGCAAAGCAGTCGGGTGAAAAAGTGACTATCTATTTCAATCAAAAAACAGCGATTTTAATTGAATGTGAAGTTAGTGAACTTATTACACTGGTTATGCCTATCCGAGTGTAACTTTAAGATGTTGAAATTTAACTGATAAAAAACGGTCTTTAGTTATATACCGTAACTTTAGACCGTTTTTTTATTTTGCTTTACTTGTTTTCGCTCTTAGCCTCTTTCAAACATCGGCAAAACAAATCCCAATCAGAAAACCGCATTGCTGGCATTTTTACTTTTCGCCCATTTGCAATTGCTTCTGCAACTGTTAGCATTGTCTTAATCGGCATAATAACTCTCCTAAAATATTTATTGTGTTGGTTGGCGGTGAACATGGGCTACTTGGCGGTTGAACATGTTCACCGTTTCATTTAACGCTTACTCGCCTTTCATTACTTTCATTATGTATGCTTCTATTTTTGCATACTCATCTTCTGTTGCTCGACTCAAAGTAATAGTCGTTTTATCTTTTACGCGCTTACTCTTAGCCCACTTTTTTGCATTAACATCGAGAAATTTTGTCTCTTTAGGTGCTGCTTTTTTGGGTTTCGTAAATTCAGCGGCATCTTTAAGAAACTCAATCACTTCATCATTCAACGTTCCCGGTAACACCTCAGTTAGCTCAACCACTTCTTCTAAAGGTAATTTTGCATCTAGAATATGGTTGTACACTTTTGTTATTTCAGAAAATTGCTGAAGCGTTAAATCGCTTGGGTACTCAAATAAACTGATTATTTCTTGTGGGATCGCCCAGGCGTTTAATGCCTTTGATACATACCCTTGCGTAAAGCCTTCTTGCTCAGCAATGTCGGCTTGCGTTTTTTGTGGTTCTTCTTGTAAAAGAAGTGCAAATGCTCTGCCGTTATCTCTAATTGAATGCTCTTTGGCGCTTTGAAGCTCTTTAGATAAAGCTTTGACTTCTGCCCTTGATAACGCTTCCTCACAATAAAGAATATTCAAACCAACATTGGCAAATAATGCGGCTTTGCGACGACGACTACCATCTAGAGTGGCGTACTTTCCATCTATGAGCTGTGCTATCACCGGCTGATATTGTTGCCTTGAAATAGAACTAATCACATCAGCTAATGACGACCTCGTTAATTCTTCAGCAATACGCTTGTTCATCGGATGAGCATAAGTCAACGATCCGACATCGTTTGCCGGTACCGTTGTACGCTTAAATGCAACTTGGCGTCCATTATGTAATGTGTAAACTTCTTCGTCGTTTACCATGTTTTTATTAAGATTGACTTCACCGAGAATGCCTATGCTTCGGCCTATGGGCGGTTTTCGATTGTTCTTAGTTACCATGGTTTGCTCTCAAATATAATTGAATGTGTTGAAATACTGATAAAGCGAAATCCTCTATGGCATCCTTAGCCGTTTTTAATGACGCCACATGACCAGGATACTCTTTCGGGTTTACCGATATAACGGTATCAAATGTTTCAGCGCAACGCTGAAAAGCGATTAAATTGGGTATATTGCAATCTAACATTTCCTCGCGAAAAACCGCCTTGGCAATTGATAGCGCGTCCTTATCTTGCACAGACTTTGAAAATTTTGTCATGAATGCAAAATGATGCTTGGGTAAATGAGTCGCACCGTTGGCTAACAGTTGCTCCATGATGGAGGGTAATCGACCAACGTACTGCAATGTTGAATGTAAATCGACTTGTGATGGTGGTAACGGAGTCGCTAATACGTCTGAAGCTGTGATCCCATTATTTAAAAAAGCATCTAAATGCGGTCCGGTATCAATAATTATCCAATCAAAATCGCCCTTAATTTTATCAATGACGTTTTCTTTCAAGACCATAAAAGGGTTTTGCCCTGGCAAATGTTCATGGCATAAAGCTTCCCAGTTTGATGCAATAAAACCATCAGCAATCGACGCAGGCATGACTGATACATTTTTTACCTTAGATTCCACAATAAAGTGCTCTAATATTTCTTCTCTAGATGGATTCTGCAACATTGCTTGTGCGCTGGTGTAGTTTACATCACCAATAGAATACTGATGATTTAACATCATGGTAGATGATGCTTGAGGATCTATATCTATCACCAAAAGACGTAAATCATATTTTAATAGTTGAGGGTGAGTTCGTAATGCTTGGGCCATCGTGCTAGCTGTGACGGATTTGGTTACTCCACCTTTTAAATTTGCAAGAAACAACACAACCGCTTCTTTATGAGTGTCTCGTAATTTAGCGATACTTCTATGTGCGTAGATATCTATGACTTGCTCAATAGGTAAATCGTAACTTTCAACAGTGCCAGCATTCTTTTTATTGAATACATATCCTTCGGCTTCCATTTCTGCCATCGCCTTGTCTACGATAGCTCTTGATAGCTCAGATAAACGAGTTATAGCGGCTTTGTTGTAACGGATATGGAAATCATTATAACCAAACTCAATTTTGTGTTTTGCCTCGTTATCAGAAAGTTGCTGTAACGCTTGTCTGGCATAAGTGCCTGTTCGTAAATAATTTGATAAATCCATAAAACCCTCTCTGAAAACGCTTTGCACAAAACCAATAAAGCTAGAATAATCCACATGTACACTTAAATCAATGATACAAGCGTTGTTTTTTGCTTTTACACTTAAATCAATGCTACCCACTAGCAAATATTAAAATATATCCTGAATTTTTGGACAACAGCAAAACCACACTAAACTATTGAATTGAATTAATAATCCTGAAATTATTCCTGAAGAATAAGACAATCAAAATAGAGTTGCCAGTTTAAAACTTTGTGTCACTTTCAGAGTAACTTTTCTACCAAAGAGTGAAACTTATGACCTACGAACAACTCACGTTAAACTTTAACACCGTTATCGATATCGATAGCGCGATAGAACGATTATCACGGAAAGCTAAAAAGTTACGTTCTTCTGCTGTGAATGCGTCAACCTTAGCCGAAAAACTCACCATAAATAAAGAAATAAAAAATATTAATGCGATAACGTTCAAGTTAAAAATGAACTACTTTCTATTAGAGGATGAACTGAGAAAACGTGCTTAACGTGAAGTTAATTGGTTTTTGGGTGATGGCAAGCATTGTTGTTACCCATCACAACCCTCCCCTGCTTGCGCTAAAAATCTAAAGTGTTCCAAACCTAACAAACCGGGAACACAACAATCAAAAATATATTTAAAAACATTTTTTTATTGTTGTTCTGTATATCCGAGCATATTTCTCTTAAATCACCATTTCCTAGTTTCGGGCATTGTTATTGCCATACTAAGTACAGTTGCGGCTTTATGAGTCTATGAGAAAGTAAATTCACTAAAACGACCACAACCGACTTTGAGGTGATTTACATGGAACAGACACATCATTTATCAACAAACAATACAAAGCTACCAATTAGCATGATTGATGCGCTGCCATTTGGTAACACCAGACGAACACGCGATGAATCGAAATACAGTGAATTAAAAGCCAGTATTTTAAAGCGTGGCGTTATTCAACCTGTATTGGTTCGCCCTGCCGCAGATCGCTTTGAGATTGTTGCAGGCTATGGTCGCCTTACCGCCAGTCGAGAATTAGGGCTTTCCGATATTCCTGTTCTTATAAAGCCTCTGTCTGATGCAGAAGCGTTAGAGCATCAAATGGAAGAAAATCTTAATCGTGAATCATTAAGCCTTATTGATGAATGTAAGGCAGTTCAACAACTCAGTGCTTTTTATAATGGTGATCGCCAAGCGATTGCAGACCGCATGGCTTGGACGCTTAAAAAAGTGAATGAGCGTGTTGAGGTTTTGAAATGTTGTGAAGAAGTGCTTGATGCCGTAACTACGGGTTCTATTACTGTTGGACACGCGCTTTTATTGGCTCCGTTCTCAGTCAAATTACAGCAAGGTACGCTCAAAAAAATAATTACTGAGAAGTGGACTGTCAGTTATTTACGTCAACGTGCATCCAAAGGCCAGCAATATCTTAACTTAGCGAAATTCGATACGACTGAGTGTAATACTTGTCCTCATAACAGTGCTGCACAATCAGGCTTGTTTGGTCTTGACGATCACAAAGCCGCCTGTTCTAACCTTAGCTGTTTTAAAGATAAAACGAATTTATGGCTTGAAGCCAGAAAAGAAGAACTCTCTGAAAAATACGGCACAGTCTTGTTAGTGCAACAGATTAATGAAACAGACAGAAACACAGTAGATGCTCAAGTTGTTGGTGAAAATCAATTTACTACAGGCTGTCAGGCTTGCCAAAAACGTGTCGTTTTGATTGATGATAGATTAGGGCGCACGTTAGGCACTACCTTTGAAAACCAATGTATTGATGCAATCTGTTTCAATAAGTGCGTAGCGTCTAATGAGCCTGAATTGGAGGTTAACAATATTTATGACGATGTTGCTAATGTTGCTGATGTTGCTAATGTTGCTGATGTTGCTGATGTTGCTGATGAAACAATGCCCCAAAGCAAACCAACCAATAAATCGAAAAAAACGGCAACGGATAAACCTGTCAGTTGTGTTGTACCCAAAAAAGTAATTGAAACCAACAAGGCTATACTGCGCGAAACTTCGGCTTCTCTACTCATGCCACAGGAACACTTCCAGTTAGCAATGAGTTATGCCGCACTCAAACGATTATGTACTGGCTATAAGTCGATTAATAATGAGTTATCAAGCGTTACAGGCTTTGATGCAACGATTAAAGCTGCTCTACGTGTGAATGTAGACAAGTTAAAAGTTGAAATCTTTAACGTCACAAAACACCTTGCCACAAAACAAGATGACCAAACTATCAATATGACCGACATAATGATTAGTAATCTCGATTTTGCAGAAGATTATCGAAATGTGGCAGTAAATAAATGGATGCCAACAAAAGAAGTCTTATCTGATTACACCATTGGCTCATTATCAGCTTTATGTGTCAAAGCTGGCCTCGACAAAGTAATGGAAGAAAAAGAGTCAGGTAGCTTTGCTAAAGCCACAAATAGCGGCAAAGGCAAGTTTATCGACTCAATTTTAAATACTTCATTTGATTGGTCTAGCTTTGCCCCTGATGAATACCAAGCATTGATTAAATAACCAATATAAGCAAACGGGTACACAGTTGCCCGTTTGCAATTTTGACGCACTATATCGGCATTAAAACACATACAGCAAAAGAGGTTTCAATGTTAAATCAACTTTCTCAACTCAAAACGATTGGTTGTGCTGAACGCATCAATTTCTCAATCCAATTTTTACCTTTAAATAAAGCAAGAGTAGTGCTTACTACTCAAGTAGAGTCAAATGCTCAGGGTGAACTAGCAGATTTACTAAGAACCCCTATCGTGCTGACGGGCAGCCTTGTCGATATTGATAATATGTTAACCAATGAACTGTTTAACCTGTCTGAACAAGTTGCCAACGTTCAAAACAATGAAGTCTCAAAACCAAGTCAGGTAGCCGAAGCTACAAACGTTCAAGATGACAATTTAGATGTTGATGAATTGGATGATGATTTTGACGATGAATCACTTTAAGAGAGTACCAAGCTATGTTGAACATGAATGCAATTGTTAGAAAATTTAAAATTGGTGCGGCCATTATTTCAGATCCAGCACCTCAATCCGACTTGGACGAAGTGCAGCGCATATTAACGCAACAGTACCCGATGCTTAGGCACACACGAATTTATATCGAGGATGGTGTATTGAATGATACTGCAACCGAAATCATCTACGAGTTTCCTTTGATCCCTGTAAAGGTAAAAGGGTAAATCATGGATGATATTGTGTCTAAGCTTAAACATTGGGTTGATGATGTAAATAAAAACCCCAAGCGAAATTCGACAAACCTAATAAAAGAAGTTAAGGCAATTCGAACTAACGTTCACTTTGTACAATCTAAAGATATGCCCCCTATTGGGTAAATATTTACCACAAGCATAAAAAGGCGCTCCCTAAGGCGCCTTTTTGTTATTCGTATGTTTTTCTCATGCTAGTAGCGCGTTCTGAGTGTTGGGTTATTGTATTTACATCAAGCATAAAGGGCAGAATTTACATGAGCATTAACCCACAGAAGTTACATAAAATTTGGTATGCAAGCATGAACAATGCAGAAGTGCCTGATTTGAAGAATAAACTTGAGAGCTTAACCTGTTCTTATCCTTTGTATGACGAGAACCTAAAAGCTATATCCCCAATGCTAATGTTTGGGCTTAAACAGGGGTTTATTAGCCAAGATCAAGTCGCTAACGCCATTGCTGAAAAAGACCGTCTAACTCAAATTAATTTAGTGTCAGATCTGATTGCTGAAAAATGCTGGAAACCGTTTACCACAAAAATATCTAGCATCATGTGTGAGCATGAAACCAAGATAAGACAACTAATCATTAATGCTTTAAAAGGCTTGCCTGAAACGCAAAACAGAATAGCCGAAGAATACGATAATATTCTTAAAAATCGAGCCGAGATTTCAACACTGTCTCTTTCGATTAATAGTAACGGTGACTTTGGAGATTGGCATTTAAATTCATTCGCTGCAAGAATAACATTTTCAGATGCTTATATAACTGAGTTTGATGTTTCAAAACTCAACTTTGACCAACGTCAATTATCTGTGGTTTGTAAAATAATACAGACAATTATGCCCTTTCAATTCGAATGCAGCACTCTTGACCTAAACAACTATTCAAATGAATGGCTGTATGGTGAGGTGTTCAGTTCTGATGATGTTAATCGTATCGGTCAGTATATCCATGATTCAAACGGTTCGTATGAGCTAGATGATTTATGTAATGAATTAAATATTGATGAAGAAACAAGAACAACAATTGATGATTATGGTGTTGACGGCATTTACGACTACTGGCTCATGGATAAGCTTAGTGACCGAATTAATGCATTTTATAAAGACCCAGATATTGATATTGAGAAGTCATTAGCAAAACTGGCTGTTAAATTCGCTGACTTAACTCCCCTACTCAGTGTCTATGAATATTTTTCTAAACAAATAAAACCCATCACGTTTCCTTTTGATTCTGGCTCTGATATTGATGTATCTGAACAACTCATATACTCATTCGGTATGCAAGAAGAACAAGCCTGTATTCATGAAGCTGGCGAACGTTACTTTAATTCAGGGGAAAGTGCGGCCATGAATATTCGATTTGAAGATGAAAATATTTACGAGTTTTTTGAAAACTTCGCCATTACTAACTGCTTAGTTAGCTTAATAATGGCTTTACTACAGTTGCGAGAATAGTGGTCTGTATTACGATTTATGTAACTGTTAAATCACATGGAGTTTTCACTATGAACATTGAAACCGTTTCAGCAAATAAACTTGTAGAAGATTTTATTGAATCAACTGTTGCTGATGAAAAAGAAATATTAAGCAGACTTGCCCTTGTAGTACATTCCAATAATTCTGGATCAATATCGTGTATTACAAGGCACGATATTGTAAACGGTAGGTTGGGAATTGGAAATATTATCTCAGTTGAAGATGTTGCTGCGACAATAAATGCTATAGAAAGCAATATCAAACAAGCTAAATCCAATTGGTTTAAATCGTACAATGAAGAAAACATACTTGTGAAAGATTCTAGTGTTATTGCTTGGCATAGGCCAAGACAAACAAGAACGCTTTATCTAACTAACGAGGCTATCAATTTAGAAATACCACCACTCTTATACATATTTCGCACACCTAAATCGAACGAGGTGGCTTCTCTTAGCGTCTTTGCCTTAGCCGCGAACAAACGCCCTAACCTTAAATCAAAGCTTTACCATGCTCCATTGATGAACATTTACAGTGATGGACGCTTATGTCTAGGTAACATGAAGCTACCAAGAGTGATTGACGACAAGACCATTACATTGGTGGAAAGTGAGTTTTTTGGTTCACGTTTTACACACCCAAATCATTCAAACTTAACACGTAAAAAAATGGATATTGTTAAATTTTACAAAATGAAGCAAAAATCAGGTCAGCGAATTATGACCTCCGAGCTTATGCCAACAAAAAAAACATTACTAGATATATTGGGGTAGGGCGTGATGAACTTAGAACGAGATATATTAAACATTGGTGAAAATATTGAAAACTTGAAAGTATCCAATCTGGCTTTTCGATATATACAGCTTGAGTTTGCATATAGACAAGTTTGTGAACTATGGTTCACCGATGCATTAGAGTATCAAATTGTTGAATCGCTTTATCATCTGTCGTCATTAGCTCGCAGAGAAAGAGTGCATCCTGTGTATGCTAACATGACAGTATCAGAATGGAGTAGAGCGCCAGCCCACACTCAAACGCTTTGCTGGTTGAATCAGCTAAAATCGAGCTTGAGAAAGGCTAGGGCTGCACATCAAAACTAAAAAAACTTAACTATTTTTATTTTTTCTATGTTGTTAAATTTATTTTTCAAACTGCATCCATTGGTAAAGGCTTTTAGCTGCTTCGAACTCCCAACCTTCAGTAAGTTTTAACGCATTAAAGTCTCTAATATAGCTAGAGTGTGTGCAGGTGTCTTTAGTGATCATTTCACCCGTCTCTGTGCTATGAAAACCAAAATCTTCGCCTAAACAATATAGGCTGTATTCTTTGAGATTAAAGTCAATAAATAACCTAATCCGCTTATTCTCACGGTTCTCTCTGTTCTGTTGCACTGTAACGAGTGCATGAGCTAAATCCGTTTGTATGCTATCAAACCATTCTACAAAAGCCTGTTCATCCACATCTATCATGTCACTCTCCATTCTTCAAAAAGTAGATTGTATGAAAAAAAAACTCAGTTGTAGACTAAGCAATATTTAGTTTTAATTATCTAGATGATATTTAAGAATTTTAAATACCTACTTGCGGCTTGTTGCGGCTTTATGATCTGGTGAGACACTTAAAGGACATCAAATAAATAGAGGTTCTTACTATGCAACAATATGTGAACACCCCAACAGACTTGTTAAGCAATGAGCAGTTATCACAGCTTATGCAATACTTTAATGACCAATACCGAGTTGGCACTCCAAAAAATTTAGCGATGCTGCATTTGATTTGATATACACACCTATCTTAAAAAAGCGTATACCCAACCACCCTCTATTAACAAAAGTGCAGCCAGAGTCAATTAACGCACTTAACACCCGTTATGAACACAAACAGGTCATGCTTTCAACTAACAAAGCATATGAACACAGTGATATTGAATCATTCATTCTTCGATGCCAAAAAGCCGCTAGTGAGCTTGGTATTAATGACGTCTTATTATTTAGAGTAACACCAAAACTTGACGGGCTTGCTGCTTCTTACATAGCGATAGACAAGAAAATTTATACTCGCGGTGATGGAAAATATGGCAACGATATAAGTCATCTGTATGCCAATGGCTTAACGATAATCGGTAACGCTGATAAAGATGCAGTGGGCGAGATTGTTGTACAACAGGATTACTTTAATTCGATGCTAAAAGAGCAGTTCGCTCATCCACGAAATTTTGTCGCAGGACTGGCAAACTCAATCAACCTAAGTGACGCTGGCAAAATGGCACTAAAAGCAGGCGCTGTTCATCTAGTGTTTTTTAAGAACATTGAATGTCCTTGTGTCAATGGTAAGCAGCTGCTGGATAATTTAGACGATTTATGTGAACAAGCTAAACACTCATTGCCATATGTTACGGATGGTACAGTTATCGAGGTGATTAACGATAAAGTTAAATCATACATGAGCCATAATGAACGACACAACCATTGGCAAATTGCAAAAAAATCCGTTGGTGAAATTGCAGAAGTACGAGTTCAAGGCGTTGAATGGGCTGTAGGGCGTAATAAGATAACGCCAGTGTTGTTGTTAGAGCCAACATGGTTATCTGGAGCACTCATAAAAAGGGTAACTGCACATCACGCAGGAAATGTAAAATCCCTCGGATTGGGCGAGGGGGCTTTAATTTCAATGACTCGAAGCGGTGAGATCATTCCAAAAATTATAGGCGCAATAGAATCTGTAGCGCCTTCTATTCCCACACATTGCCCATGTTGCAACCAACCAGTTCAATGGGTTAATGATGCAATTACTTGTACGTTTGATGGATGTTCTGAACGACAAGTGAGCGCAATCGAATACCATTTTGCAGTGTTAAAAGCAGATCTGTTCGGACGGCAAACGGTGAGACGTATGGTTGCCAATGGTTACACCTCATTATCTTCAGTATACAGCATCACTTACGAACAATTGCTTTCGTGCGGCTTTGGCGAAGTCCAAGCTAAAAACTTACTAGATGAAATTAATAAAACTACCAACCGCCCGATAAATGATTATTTAATCTTGGCATCATTGGGTATTCACGCCCTTGGAAAAGGTTCAAGTAAAAAGCTTTTAAAGCACATCGAAATTGATGAACTTAATGAATTGTCTGCTAACCAGCTAAATTCTATAGATGGATTCGGTGAACTAACCGCTTCTAGCATTACTTCCGCTATTACAGAGCGGTTTGAACAGATTTCATATCTTATCTCGATTTTAAACGTTATTCGGACTCCAAGGTTAGCTAAGAAACCCGATGTTGAATTGCCATTTAATCGACTCAACATCGTGTTCACGGGAAAAATGACGCAATCAAGAAGTGATATGACCACACAAGCTGAAAGCTTAGGTGCGGTGGTACAATCTGGCGTTACAAAAACGACAACATATCTTGTAATAGGTGAAAATGTGGGCGCAACTAAAATTAACTCTGCCAAAGCCAAAGGTGTAGAAATTATAACCGAAGCAGAATACACACAAATGATATCCGCGTTATAACCTAATAACCCACTAACGCGCCGAAATTTCGGCGCTATAAGGGATTTACATGAAAAAATATATCTCATTATTAATGCTGTTAATTTTGCCACTTGCAATATCCCAAGCGTTAAATAACGACATCATATCGATAAGCTATAGTATTGTTATCCCATTTGCTTATATCTGCAAATTATGGCTATTCAAAGTCTCTGATGTCCCCACTAAACGGTATAAATTAATTGTGCTGGCGTTGATGCTGTCTGTGTTCTGCGTGTGGAGCTTGGCGATCCTCACTCATTGGCATAGCGTAGAACTTTATTACTATTTAGAATTTCCATCACTTATCATTGCAGCTGCTTTTTACTTTGGATTTATATTTATATGCTTTGTTGTTTATCGAAACGGCTGGTGCTTAACGTTGTTCAAGCCAAACTCTGAATTGTCATTCTCATACGATCCTCATGAGCGAAAAATGGTTTTGCACTTTTCAGGGACAAAGAAGAATTTTCGGCCAGCATTTAAATCAATCAAATTATTGTTAAATCATGTTTTAACAAATGAAAACGTTTATGTGATTGAACTCAAATCCCCGATATTATCTAACGATAAATTTAGAAAACGTGTAGACGAATGTGTTGATTGTGCTAATAATTTGTCTGGTGAAAGGTTTTTTATTGTGAAGCAATGCGCACCCTATTCACCACGCCGAATAGTAAGGCTTGGTTACTGGCTTACTTTCACACAAAAAGATTTCAGAAATACCCTAAAGTTCTGGCGGCTATCTAATGCATCCTGGGAAAAGTTAAATATTATTAAACAAAATAGATGATAATAGGCGCAAATCAAAAGGACGTTGATATGGAAATTGCACTTAAAAAAATTTCAATTATTTCCCAATGTATCGCTATATTTTTAGCGTTGTTATTCATTTTTAATCAACAAGCATTGCCCGCATTATTGGTTATGATTGTGCCGGTGTTCTTTTGGTGTTTTACTGCCGTTTTACTAGAGCAGTTATAACTCAGTTGCCGAGTTACGATTGCGGGGTATTCTGGTTTTAACGAATACCTCACAAGGCAAGCAAATATGGATTTTCACATTCCTCAACACCTCTTAAACAAACCGCTTAGAATTTTGCTTATTGGCGCTGGCGGTAGCGGTAGTCAGATCGCCACTGAATTATTTCAGATGGATTCCTTGCTCAGACAACTTTCACAACAGTCAGTGTATATCGACTTAACGATTGTTGATGGTGACACTGTTTCAATATTCAACGTGGGTAGACAGGGCTTTTACCTTGGCGATGTAGGGTGCAACAAAGCTGATGTGCTTGTTAGTCGTTTTAATAATTTTGGCGGTACAAACTGGAAATCAATTCCAAAATACTGTTCGCCTAAAGACATTAACTTTAGCCAATTTGATTTTGTTATTACTGCCGTTGATAAAGCACAGTTCAGGGTTGAGCTAGGTCAGTTTTTCAAAAACACCCATTCTCACAGTGATTTGCTTTGGCTTGACCTTGGAAATGGAGCGAACACAGGTCAGGTAGTCTTAGGTCATGCGAATACCGTTATTCGAAGTGATGGTGTGCGATTACCAAACGTCTTTGATTTGTATGGCGATATGCTAAAAGAAATAGATGATGAAAAGGAAGATACGCCCTCATGCTCTACTGAGGCTGCATTAACAAAACAAGATTTTGGTTCGAACCGAGCAGTAGCAGGGCAGGCGACACAGTTGATATGGCAACTTGTTCGTTATGCAAAAATTTCACATCATGGCGCATTTGTTGATATTGCGAATGCAGTTGTACAACCTTTGAAAATTGACCCACAAGTTTGGGCTGTATACGGTTATGAAACACAAAAATGTGCATAAATGAACATATAAAGAATGCTCACATAGCTGCTGAAAAAGCGGCTGCAAGTCTAGGGTATTCTAGCTTTAACGAGCTAAATAACAGTGATAATGAACACGATAAGCAAATTGCCAGAAGCGCATTTGATAGTGCTTTTTTATGCGATTTATCGCCAAATTTAAAAAACGGAGATTAAATATGTTCAAAAAAAGGCTATCTGAGTTGTTAACTGGAGCCAATAAAAGAGAATTCAGCAAAAAAAGTGGTTTGTCGGAGGAAGTGCTCGGTAAATATCTGCGAGGCCAATCTACACCAAATGTTGACCGACTTCTTGCAATCGCAAAAACGGGTAATGTTTCTGTTTCATGGCTAGTTGGGGAAAATGAAAACGTGGAAGAAGAAACCAAGCCACCGCAAAAACAGAAGCTTAGGTCAAAAGTATTGCTTAACGTAACAGATGATTTGGGCTTGAGTTCGCCCAACCCAATTCTAATTGATGTTAATGAGATAAGGTGTGTTGAATCAGTTAAATTGATCAACGGCAGGGTAGAGCAAATATCCAGAATAACTCTCAAAACACCTGTAACCCATTTTTTGGGTGACGATGATGAAATGTATAGCGATTTTATCTATCACTATGTTTTTGAAACTGTGTTGGATATTAACAAGCTTATAAGTGGATAGTACATTGCCCAAAAATAACCCATCACTTCTTATGGTTCACTCGATGTGCTAATAAACAGAACATCTAGTCATCTTGTAGTTGCGGCTTTCTGAAAGTGGTTAATAGTAATTAAGACTCAACCACAACAGGAATTCCATTTATGGCTACGGCATCAATTACACGTGAACAAGCGAAAGCACTCTATGAATTTTGCACTAAAAACAATCTTGATGAATGGTTTATAGCTAAAGACCATGGTGCATATTTTGGCGCAACAACTGGCAGCAATGACGCAGGCAATTTTTCCAACTCTATTCATTATATAAAAGGGTGCAATCCCGACCAAGATGAAGAAAAAGAGGGTGATTGGTACGACAATTTGATAAATTTGGTGGTGATGACTTCGGCATTCATTTGCCAACATCATGGTTGAAAGCATTTTTTACTGATGAAACATTCAGTAAAAAGCGCAACTTTAGCATTAGAGTTAACAAATCTTCTGTCTCACTGATTTGTTAATGTAAGTTAAGCCTCGTGCCGTGTCGAACGATTGAATTCGGCATGGCTGTTTTTTTCGGATTAATAAACTTTTCAACTATAAAATTAGAGTCGAGAGGTGGAAATGACTAACTTTATCAATAGAAGCGGCAGTTTTAACTATTCAGCTTTTGTTAAACATATCTCTAATAATCTGACACATGGTCAGATTATTAACCCCAGGTGCGTAAGAGAAACACGAGCGTTCGGCAATACAGATAATATTGAAAAGGCTGAAAAAGAACTCAGAATGGCTTTTGAAAATCAATTGGGTAGTATTAATCCGAATTTTAAGCGCAAGCGTTCTGATCATGGCGGTTACGAATACCAGCGAATGTAATAAAAGACCCGGTAGAATTTGTTTTTCTCTTAAGTTAAGTGCGGATATTTTATGTTTACAATTAGCAATTAACGCTATAAATATTAACCAACTTAATCATAGTGGTGATGAAATGCTTAAAATTATTCTGTCTATTTTATTTATCATCTTCGCTTTGTCGCGCATCAAATCAATATGGCGAGTTGTGCGTGGAGAGGATGTACCAACGATGAGAGGTCAGTCAATAAATTACAATAGGAAAGACACTTCACGCATCGGCCCTAAAAATTTACCAGTTGCTGGAGCTATCGCAGCTGGAGCAGCTGGAGCTGCTGTCATCAGTGAGTTCGCCAGCATTTCTAATGGCAATGAATTTGGTGAAGCAAGCGATACTAATGACATTGATGTGATAGCGGATTATTCCGGGCCTGAAATTGAGATAAATCCATCTACCGGGTTCCCCATGCTGGATGATTCAATTGATGTATTGGGTAACGCATACGGCTTTGATGATTCTATGGATATGCACTCTGATTTACTTTCTACAAATAATGACATTCCCGATATTGATGATGGTTTTGGAAATAGTTTTGTTGAGTTTGATGATAGCTTTAGCAGTTTCGATGACAGCTTTAGCAGTTTCGATGACAGCTTTAGCAGCTTCGATGACTTTTAATGTTAGAGAGTACACCTCAAAAAACAACCTGCATCCAAACTAATATGTTGTCGCTGCAAGCCTGACATACATCTTTCAGTTAACTTTATTGGTTATCGGCCGCATTTATGCGTAGTAGTTGCGCGAAATGACTTTCAAGCCATCATGTTTTTACCAGCAATAAAAAGGTATCAACATGAACACAGCAATCGACTTCCAGTACATTGAAAACAACACCCATGAAGGCTTTGAAATGGCAGTTGCAAGAGCGCAAAAGTTATTTTTAGATGGCTGGATAGTCACGCTTGGCCTGAGCGGCAAAGACTCTGGCGCTGCTTCTATTTGTCTTGTTGAGGGCTTACGACGAGCTAAGCAACAAAGAGAAGATGTTGGCCCGTTACATGTTGTCACAACAAACACGACCTTGGAAAATATCGTACTGCATGACTACATGTTGACTTTGCACGATGATTTAATTGCTTATGGTGATGCACACGGTTTACCTATTGAGTGTCATGAAATTAAGCCCTCATTGTCGTCCCAACCCATTGTGGAGTATGTATGGAGGCAAACTACTAAGAACCCCCGAAACCACTTCAAACGCTAGAGATTGCGCGTACTCATGGAAGATTCAACCCATGAAAGCCTTTTTAAAATCATTATCAGATAAATACCAAACAGACAAAATCGTATCGATTTCGGGTTCACGTGATTCAGAAAGTGCAGTGAGAAAATCAAACTTACAAAAGCGCAATGAAACGAGCCATACACCCGTTATGACTGAACTAGGTTGGACCCTTGCCTTGATCAAGGATTGGTCATTAAACGATGTTTGGCAGTTGTTTTCGATCATAGATGATGGTGATATTGAAAGTTACAGTGATAACTTCCATTACATGAAAAAACACTATTCTGCGGGAAATGGTGGCGTGTGCGACTTGTTCGCGGGAAATTTGGCTCAAAGCAAAAGCTGCGGCAGTAGATTTGGTTGTTTTCTATGCGCGTTAAGCAAGGATGATTTATCACTTGAAAATCAAATGGATACAGACCCAAGCACTTACGGATTTATGCGTCCTCTTAACGATTTAAGAACCTACATGATCTATACGCTATATGATTACTCTAACCGTTCAACATTGGGCCGCAAGCTGACAAAAGAAGGTTACATTAAAGTGGGATTAAACCAATATAGCCTCGAATATCGAATGGACTTATTGAGATTTATACTCACAATCCAACAGGAATCATATGAGCGTTCTGGTAATCACACTATCGATCTTGTTGATTACAGAGAGTTACTAGCGATTCAGTATGCTTGGGCAAGAGAGGGCGGCGAAGAACAAGCTGGGATGGCGCTCAACATATGGCATGACGTTGTAAATGAAGGAATGCGGTACCCAATCCCTAAAACCAGTTATACAGAAAAAAAATTTACACCACAATACATGTATTTTCCATTGATGAAATTCGTTGAGGGCAATAAACCGGTTGGTTTAGATGACGAAGGTTTGGATCACCAGTTTAAATCAATTGAGCGCATGTTTAAGCGCGACGGGGAGTCTCATAGGGTTGTGCGTTACACCGAGTCGAAGTCTTTTGATGTGGTAACAAAAAACGCATTTGCCATGACTTTTGTAGAAGATTTTTATTTAGAGTTGAAAGAAGATGGACATCTAGATAACAAATGCCCGACCGTTATGCTTAAACAGCTTCTTGAATCTGGAGTTGTCACTTTGGCAAAAGGCACGATTGGCCGAGTTCACGATGATGCTAGGCGAGCTCAAGCGTTAAACAGCTTGCGCTGTACTGTTGGCATCCCAATCTCGGAGGCCATAATGTTGTTATCCGTTTCAGAAAATGTCATGAAGGAAGAAATTGCCTCAAGAAAATTATCTGGTACAAGACAGCAATCACTTTTTTAACATGAGTATTCGCTACGGCTAAGAGCCCGTTTTTTAAACAGCTTAAATTTCTCGAAATTGTTTATTAACGGGTTTAAATAAATACCCAGATCCACCGTATGTATCACAACAAACGCCAGCAAATTCGTATTTGTGTATCTCTTTTAATGAGATCTGACTTAATGTCTTGTATCCCGACGGCCTATTTTGTGCGCCAAAATCTGGATATTCACTCCAATTATCAGGAATATACGCCAATTTTTTTGCTTTAATTTTTCTGCGATATTCTCTGCTTTTACGCCTTTTTTCGCGCTGAAGTTGTTCCTCAGCAATTTCTAGCTTCATTTTGTTGTTTAGGCGGCGAGTCAGTTCACAATCGCCAACCGCACTATGCAGTATGACATCCGCTGTGTATATGAGTAAGTCATCACACGCATCAACCAGCTTACGCCTTTTGCCATTATTGAATTTATGAGCATACCCAAGCATGACGCATGACGCATTAAAATCAGGCATTTGGAGCCCATAACGCTTAGATGTTTGTTTAAGTAGTCTTAAATCAAACTCAGCATTATAAATCAAAACTACTTCTGCATTTTTGAGCGTTTCGCAAATTTTATCAAAGACTTGAGGAAAGGTTGGGGCGCAACTTAAATCATTCTTTGTAATGCCATTAATTGCGGATACTTCAGTAGGGATGTCTCCCTGGCACTGGATTAATGTATCTATGAGAACACTTCCGTTATCGTTGATCACCCCTATTTGAATAATTTCTGCCTCATCATTTAACCCGTTGGTTTCGGTGTCCAAGTATACATTCATGCTCATTCCTCGACGTAATCATCTGGATACATTTACTTTTTCGCTTTCATTGAGTTTTTTAGCTCTGCAAGCTCTCTTTCGCGAAGCACTAACACATGTTTGATTTCACCCATTTTTTCAGTTAAGCGCAGCAATTCAGCTTGAGCACTTTCATCGTCTCTAGTAACTCGCTCAAGCTTTGCTCTCAACTCACGTTGCTCACGGTCTTTTTCTTCAACCATTAACCTTAAAGATGATTCATTTTTTATTGCGATTTCATATTGATTTAGGCTGCTTACGACTAACTCATCTTTTGAAATGATTTTTTCTTTCGCAACAGCCAACGCTTGAGCCGTTTGGTTATGTTCGATGCTTAACGTTGAAAGTGATTCTTCTAGTTTTGATATTTTCAACTTCGCTTCTTCTTCTGATGCTTTAGCTCGATCTTTAATTTCAACCACCAGCATGTTATTGCTCTCAAGTTTCAGTTGAGCTTTGGCCAATTCAGTTCGCTGCTGCTCGGATACTTCTCGCAACTCATTATTTTTCAGGGTTGTAGAATCTATTTGATTTTGAAGTTGTTCAGCTAATGCTTTTTTCTCATTGTTTAAGCGTGACTCTAACTCCATCATTTGACGCTCTAACCTGTCTATGGCTGCGGATTTGTCATTTTCTAACCGCTCTACGTGTTGTTTTGCTTCTCTTGTGATCAACGATATTTCATTCTGCAACTCGCGAACAAGCTCAGTTAATTCGTTGTTTTTATCTTGTAGTGCAATGATTTCACCATCAGCTTTTTCAAGCCCTAACACAGCCGAATCGCGCTCTTCAGTAAGTTCGACTAACTTCTCACTGTATTCATTCTTTGCATCGGTGTGGAATCTGGCAATTTCAGTCACAAATGCGTTTTGAAAAGCATCGCTAAACCCAAATGAATCAAACAGCGTTTTTTTAGAGTTCTCTAAATCTGTTCGCCATTCTTTATGATATTTGTGCACTGTGGATGTACTTTTTACATCTGGCAATAACGAAAGGACAGTGCGTATTTTTACCCTCGTGTTTTCCGCATATAACTGATTGCATATTTTAAAAACTCGTTCTCTAACGGATAACTCAGTTGAAAATGCATCATTACTCATAGTGCTATGCCTACCTAAAAATTAATTGGTTAAATAATACTCCCCACCGTTTTGTTCGTCAACATTCTTGTTCGCTGAACATTGTTCGTTCGTTCGTTATGACAATAATTTATATCATTGTTTTTATATTATTTTTTATTTATTGATACAGAACATTTTTGTATTTTGTTCGCAATTAATCTTGGTAGTTGCGTGTTTTGTTCGCCATGTTCTTATAAAGGCATGTCAAATCTGTTTAGATGAGTAGAAAAATGGAAGCTGTTAGATCGTTAGAGTATGTAGGTGGACAAATGGGGTTCTTTTTTGGTTCCGAAAGTGAACTTTCTACCTACATAGCTAAAACTCAAGAGAGTAAAAAGCTTAATGGCCGAGTCCAAGTAAAGGCTAATAATTTCTTACACAGATTCCCTTTTTCAAAAATCGGCATGGTTACGCGCTATAACATGAATATCGCAGCTATAAAAACCTTGTCAGAGCTAAAACAGGCGCAGGCTGAGGCAACTCACGCAGAGCAAGTAATACTGTCAAAGTACGTAGGTTGGGGTGGTTGTGCTAATGTATTTGATCCAAATGATAGCAAATGGTCTAAACGTCACGACAAGCTAAAATCCCTTTTAAACCGCGAACAATGGGACTTAGCAAAAGCGTCTACTCTTTCTTCGTTTTACACTCCAGACTTTATTTCTGAGGCAATTTATCGTGGCCTTGCTGATGCTGGTTTGAGTTGTGGCACATTTTTAGATTCATCTGCGGGTGTCGGTGGATTGGTTCGAACTATGCCGGAAGCATTGTTTAATAAAATGGATATTCATCTTGTAGAACAAGACGCAATATCAGCACAAATCCTCGATAAGCTTTATCCCTCGGCTAACATTCAACATACTGGGTTTGAAAACGCCAAGTTTGCAAACCCATTCTCATTAATTGTGCATAACCCGCCTTTCGGCCAGTCACCTATTTTTGATAGTACAAATAAAATCCTGAGTGGATTATCACTACATAATTATTTTCTCGCTAAATCAGCGACTTTATTAGCTAAAAACGGCTGGATGGTAGCTATTGTATCGCGCTCTTTCATGGATTCATCTTCTACAAAGGCAAGAGAGCTTGTAGGTCAATATGCGACGCTTAAAGCCGCTATTAGACTGCCAAAGCAAGTGTTTGAGGTAAGTACAGGCGCAAATGCAACAGTGGATATTTTATTGTTTCAACAAGGGGCTGAAACAAACCCTATTTGGTTTACTGCAAGCAATGTTCATGACGTAAACAATAATGAATACACATTAAATGATTACTTTGCAGTTAACCCTGACAAAATTCATGGAAAAATGTTAGTTGGTGAGTCGTTCCAGGGGAATAATGTTCATTGTGTGGGAGATATTGATTTTGAGAATGTTTCTGTAACGGCTATCGAATCCATGTTTGCTGGTTTGAAGTTTGCCGGTGAAACATCCTTTGGATCTCATGCTAACAATGCCTCATTGGTTGGTCATGATGTTATTGAAACTGTGGGTACACGTGAACACTCTTATGCGGTAGGTGTTAATGGTGAAATTTATCAGTTAATAAATGATATTTGGACCGCGACAAACTTAAACGGGAACACTAAGGCGCGTTTAACGGGGTTGTGTGGTATTCGCCATAGCTTAATGACTTTGCTTGATGCAGAGCAAGAAGATAAGCCTGTAAATGAATTGGACCTCATGAGACAACAGCTTAATAACCGTTATGATAGTTTCATTAATGAGTTCGGATTTATTCATGATGCTTCAAATCAAAGAGTGGCCAAACTAGACCCAACTAATTACAACCTTTTATCACTAGAACTAAATTATTCAGCAGGACTCACCAAAGCGGCGGCAAAAAAACTTGGCCTTACTGCGGTTAACCCATCAGCCAAAAAAGCAGAGATATTTACTCAACGTATTTTAACACCTTGGGCGCCTCCGACTCACGCAAGCTCAATTGATGATGCTCTAATCGCATCAGTCAATGTCTACGGCCGCGTTGATACTTTGTATTGTTCAACGTTATTAAATATCAGCGAACTAGAATTTATCAATCGGGCGAATGGTGACTTGATATTTAAAGATAGTGGCACATGGGTTACACGAAATGTTTACCTGTCCGGTGATGTAAAAACTAAATTGGCCAACGTCCACCAGCTTGGTTTAGATAGTGACACTCAAACCTTGTATATCGATGCATTAAATACCGTAATCCCACTTGATATTTCATTTGAAAACATCAAGGTCAATTTAGGTGCGTCTTGGGTTCCTGCGAACGTGTATCAGGAATTTGTTACTATTTTGTGCGAAGGGAAAGAGGGCCAATATACTGAGATTGATTTGATGTATGCTGCAAATCAATGGCAAATCAACCTCACATGCTTACCATATCAGTTGGAGACTCGACTTGGTTCTAACTCAGCTTATCGCTTTAGCAAATTGTTTGAATGTTTGATGAATGGCAAAAGCACTACCGTAACCACTAAAGATGCAAATGGTCATCGAGTTATCAATAAACAAGCAACACTCGAAAATGAAATAAATGCAGAAAAAATTATCGGTGAATGGGATGCTTTTTTACTTGAAAGAATTGATATTCAAGAAAAACTTTCTACAACATTTAACGAAAAATTTAACCGTTTTGTTCAGTTAAAGGCTGATGGTAAAACGCTATCTCTGCCAAATTCGAACCAAGCTATTCAGCTTAGAGAGCATCAATTGAATGCTGTCTATCGTGGTGTGACAGAAGGTAAGTTGCTTTTAGCTCATGAAGTAGGGGCGGGTAAAACGTTAACCTTAAGTGCCATTATGAACACCTTAATAAGATTGGGCCTTAAGCAACGTATTATGTGCGTTGTTCCAAACCACCTAACTAATCAATTTGCAGCGGAATATTTACAACTGTTCCCGCAAGATATTATTACCGTTTTAGATCCCGAAGATTTAAGCCCAACAACACGCCATGCGACGTTATTAAGATTAAAAACAGGCGCTAAATTGGTTATCTGTCCTGAGTCTTCATTTGCAGCCATTCCAGCTGATGAAGAAATAGAAAAGTCTGTTATTGATGAAGAAATAAACAAACTTGATAGCGCACTTTACCAAATGAAGAGTAAGGGCGACGCTAGATTTTCAGTTAAATCAATTGAGAACAAAAAGGCTAAATTAAAGGCTCGCTTAAAAGAGTTAGCTCAAGATAATCGTAAAAAGGGCTTTAGCATTACAGATTTAGGGATTGATGCCCTAGTGCTTGATGAAGCGCATTATGTTAAAAATCTTCAATATGAATCAACTCGATTAAATAATGTTCGGGGTTGCGGCAATCCTATTGGTTCAAAACGTTCATTTGATTGGTATTTAAAAATAAGAACGTTAAGAAGAAACAACCATGCAAATGGTAATAACCTTGGCGTGTATTTCGCCACAGGCACACCCATATCAAATACACTGCTTGAATGTTACACATTTTTAAAATTCTTAAATGAAGATCTCCTAGAATCTCAAGAGATTAATTCGATTGATGATTTTGTATCATCATTTGCATTGGTCAGTAGTGATTTTGAGATCCAGGCAACGGGCAAAGGTTTTAAAACAGTGACCCGCTTGCGCGAATTTCGTAATTTAACCGTACTTCAAAGCCTATGGGGTTCTATCGCAGATAGCGTAAATGAAAAAGAGCTTTCTCAATTTTTACCAAAGATTTGTTTTAATGGTAAAAATTATTCTGCCATTCCACCAATGACGGGTGGTAAACCACGACAAATCGTTGTTGAAGCAACGGATGCGCAGATAAATTATACAAATCAGCTCGTTTCAAGAGCAAAAGATTTTAAAGCGAGCCCGATTAACAATGACAACATGTTATTGATTATGTCAGAGGCCAAGAAAGCGAGCGTTGATATGCGCCTTCTTGATAAGAATATTTCGCGGGACGAGTCAGGCTTAAAAATCCCTACTTGTATACAAATTACTGCGGATAAATACCACGCAACTACCAATGAACGCGGAGTGCAAATTATTTTTGTTGATATCGGCGTACCTTCAAAAGAGGGTAAGCATTCCGTTTATGACGATATAAAAAAAGGTTTAATCACTAAAGGTGTGAGTGCAGATCAGATTGTGTTTGCACAATCATTTAAAACACCTAAAGCACGTGCTGAATTGTACTCAAAACTTAATGCTGGGGTAATAAGGGTTATCATTGCTTCCACCAATACCCTAGGGTGTGGCGCTAACATCAATCAACGATTGGTAGGCATGACAATTCTAGATGCACCATTTAGACCAGCAGATCTAAAACAGCGCATTGGTAGGGCGGTTCGCCAAGGTAATTTACTTTATCAAGCAAGACCTGACTCGTTTAGTTTGGATGTTAATTTTATTGCAACAAAAAACAGCTTGGACAGCTTTTTGTTTCAATGTTTACAGAATAAACAATCGTTTATTGACAGCTTTAATTCGTCTAGAAATATAGAAAATATCGTTACAGACTTATCAAATGCTGAAATCACATTTGCTGAACTCAAAGCAGAAACAAGCGGATCTCCTTTGGTATTAGAGTTTGTTAGTTTAACTAAAACGATCCAGAGATTAGAAGCTAAACGTCATGCTTTTATACGTAATCAACGCGAAGCTAAGCTGGATATTGAACGTATTAAATCGCAATTGGCGAGTAACAAAAACTATTTAGCGGCTATAAAAGCAGATAAGGCAAGCGGTTTACATGTTCCTCAAGTTGCTGATGCATTTAGTTACATCAATGCTCATGGCGCTGAATTTGTATCGCTTCATGAAGCGTCAAGCGACATAGCTAACTATGTCGTTCCTATGGCTGAATCTATTTGCTTGGGCTTTTATCAGAACCAAAAAATTAAACTCGGTTATTTCGCCGGATACCAATTATCCATTAGCTCTATTGGTACCAAAATCAACTTATGTGTTGCAGACAGTATTGTTTATCAATTTAAGCTAGACCTCAGCAAAACCGCTAGCTTAGGCTTACAAATACTAAATACCGTCAATAATTTTATTAGAAATTATGATAAGCATATTCAACGTTATTTGGCTGATATTCGCCATGGCATAGCAACTAAAGAAGTAGCTGAGTTAGCGATATCTTCTACATTTACAGAAATTGACCAACTAATTGAATGCAAACAAAGGATAATTGAGTTGAAAACGCTATTAAGCGAGCTTGAAAAAGATGGTAATTCTGATACATCAAGCGTTATAAGCGATACTCATAATTCTATTGCTGCTTAATATGGTGTTAAACATGAAACTCTGTCATTTTACCGCGCAAGTGAAAGATTATCTCAAAACCTCGGAGTTGAGATTGATTAGTAATGATGGCTTATATTTTGTCACCATCGACTGTCAGGGTGAAGTCAGATGTTTGCTTAACGGTAGTCAATCATTGTTAACTGCATTGTCAGTTATTCAAACTGTCGCTTCAGACCCATTTACTGAATTTAATATTATCAAGCAGTTAGATGTTAAGCTTCCCAAAAATGCAAAAGAACGCTCATTTAAACGGCCTGATTTGTTGAGTTGTATCGTGGTCGGAGTTCATGAGGATAGTTACCAGCTGGCGATTGCTGATGAATGTAATAGTGAACTAAGCAAAGCAACACTATTAAATGGAAAATTTTCAACAACGTTAAGCGATATCAGATTGTTTGATGTTGTCAGCGCAGACTTCGAACACCAAATAATTAGATTCAAATTATAAGAATGAGAATTTTAAAACTGATAAACGAGTCGGGCATTAGCAACTTTGTTTTTGGGCTAAAACATAGTTAATGACCCTCGAATTTTTCTCAAATATTTTCTGTATTATTTATTATGCCCGATCTTCGTATAGCCAGAAATTCCATGAGAATCCAATAATCTTCTGTGACTCGCACTTCTGGCATATGGTCGAGTCACCAGGTCATTATCAACCTTCATATTAACCCGGTCGTTCGGTTGCCCGTTTACCCTTCGTAGTTACGATTAAGCATCACTCCACAGTTTATTAATTAGTAAATAGATGCAATTAACAATATGTTTTGACGATATCAGCCCCGTTAATGCGATACCAATCACAGCGAACGTTAACAATGCTGAGGATAGCGTGATAAATTGGCAGGCGTTGTTGCGTGACTATGCTTTTGCGAAAGCTCAAGCCACTATGATTGAAGCTCCAATTAACACAAACCTTTACCGCTCAGGTGCATCGTCAATAGCTGATTTAAAAGGATTGATGCGCGCAGAAGTCCCTGTTTGTGTGAATATGCTCGACACATCGGCCAATGTCAGAGAATTATTGTGTGAGTATTCGAATCAAAATGAAGTGTTGCTCGACAGTGGTGCTTTTCGATTGTTTCAAAAAAATATTAGAACAGGGCAAAGCAACACGTTAGATTTTGATTTGGTCTTTAAATACTATCAACAAATTATCTGTAACAGTCAAAATCCTAACAACATAACATTCGTTGCTCCTGATGTTGTCGGTGACCAATCAGCATCTATTTCACTGTTACAGCAATACATTGAACCTATTGCTAACTTGCTGAAAAACGGCGCGAACCTCATGTTACCGCTTCAAAAAGGTCACATGAGCTTGTCTAGTTGCTATCAGGTCGAAATCGCTATTATCCCGACTCAATATCATCATCAAATTGTGGTAGGTTTACCTTCAAATGCTGAAGCAATAAACACTACGGACATCATCGATTTTGTAAAAACAGTTACGCCGACCAGGATTCACTTTCTCGGAGCGAGTGAAACTGAACTTGTTCATCGGACAATTAATGCCAGCCCTTCAACGTCTATTTCTAACGATGCTACTCGTTTGCGGAAATGGATTGGAGAAGGGAGATTATTAACAGAAATGCATCAAAGCATCCTTGATGAATCAAAAGAAGTCATTTTCGATGGTTCTGCTATACCGCATTTAAAAGAAGCACGCTTTGAATACGATTTCACAGAATTTTTAGGCAATCTAACGGATTTTGTTGAGCACTCAACAGAAAGTGAATTAAAACGTTTCGCTAATAAGCTATGTACAACCCCCGGAAAGTTATTACAAGCCTGCGAAGATGATGAACTGACCCCATTTTTAGATAGTCTAAACCATGGGTACAGTGACGATTTAATTTATCAATTTTATCAAGAAGAAAGCCTCAGAAAAATCAGCCCCAAAATACGTCAATATTGCGTATATCGATTAGCAAATTTGGGCCTAGTGTAACGCTACTTACACTTTATTATTGGGATATCAGACCATTTAGTTGTGTATTGTGGACTTAGAAAATCTCGACGCATAGCCCACTTTTGCTCGATACCTTGAGCCGCAAGAAACAAAGTATCTGTACCATATTTACTATTAATGCTATCTAATGCTCCCATTAGCGCGGGGTTATCTGTCCTAGGGTTAAACAGATCAAACTGGTCAAATTTTTCATTACCAAGTTCTAATAACCCAACCCCGACACGATAATACTGCACATCCTCACGATATAGCCGATGTGCTACTTTACTCATCGCCTTCGTTAATTGAACGCTACAATTGGTCGGACATGCGAAATGGACAATTTCTTTAAAACTCTGTGGGCGAGCATCATGCGGTGAGCTACTGGCAAATAACACCATTATCTTACATGTAGACCCTTGCTTTCGAGCTTTCTTGGCTACGATTGCAACATGCTTGCTCAATGCTTGAAGCAGCAAATCATAATTGGTTATCCGCTGTCCTAAGCTTCTTGTCGAAAATATCTGTTTTTTATCGGCTTTTACTTCGTCCCATTTTTTGCAAGCTTGGCCATTGAGCTCTCTTACAGTTCGTTCAACTTCTATATTAAACTGTTTACGCGCTAATGATGGCGACATAGAAGCAAGTTCGTATGCATTACGAATATTCAATAACTCCAACTTTTGACTAAGCCTGCGACCTATTCCCCAAACATCCCCAACATTTAATTGCTTTAAAATAGCAATTCGCTCTTCGTCAGTGCTAATCAAACAAACGCCTTCATATCCTCTGATTTTTTTGGCTGCATGGTTGGCTACTTTTGCCAAAGTCAGTGTTTCACCAATTCCCACGCAAACGGCTATTCTGGCTTCTCGCCAAACTGCACGCCTAATTAGTCGGCCCTGAGTGGTTAAACAAGGTATGGCAGCTGAAGCGTTCTTGAATGAAAGAAACATTTCATCGATAGAATAACAATAATGCTCAGGTGCAAATCGCCCAATAATGTTCATTACCTTCCCCGAAATATCGGCAATTAACTCGTAGTTTGATGAGCAGACAATGACACCGTGTTTATCGCATAAATCCTTGATTTGAAAATAGGGAGTGAACTTTGTAATACCAAGCTCTTTAGCTTGTCTTGTCAGCGAAACAATAGCGCCATCATTGTTGCTAAGCGTTATCAATGGCTTACCCCTCCAGTCTGGACGAAATACCGTTTCTACACCGCAATAAAAGGAATTGGCATCGACTAGAGCAAAAATGGTGATAGTTCCTTGTACTTTGAAATGTTCATAGTGGATTTAGTTGATAATTTATACTGTATATATTTACAGTGTAATTGTTATAGGGCTTTTATTCAATTGCCATTGTTTATCAGTGACATTGATTTATTGCCTTGGCTAAGTGGCGCCTTTGGGTTCTCGTGTTGAAGTGTTTGTACTTTAATACGAGGAATAGGAATAAATAAATGAATTTACCTGTGCATTTTTACATTGACCAGGAAACAATGTGGGGTATTGAACTGTTTTGTAAGCAGGAAGAACGCGCGGTAAATCTAGCGCGTGTTATCCATAAAATTATGACAACTGTCTTTAGTAAACAAACCTTGGCGTCATTAGATAAAAAATTTCTGGAAAAGGGGTTTAGTCCTAAATTTCAAATAAATGAAATTAGTCATATTGCTGTTCGAGAGCTGTTAGGCCGTGATGTGGTTAATACACTGGATGATCAACTTTTAAGTGATGCATGGAGAAAGGTATACTCAGCTGGCGTTTGCCCTACAAACGTCCAAACTAGCCATTAATATAGCCTAATAACAATGAATTTATTTGATATTTACTTGCATCTACAATCACTATCACCAATTTGCATTAGTCTCATATCATTTTTTTTCATTGTCTTTATACGCGACAGGCTTGCTCTAATATCAAATGAGGTTGTATATAAGTCCATTGGAGTTGTCGGTATCCCTGTTCATGAGGTCTCACATTTTATAGTATGTTTAGCGTGTATGCCGTTTGGCTATAGGGTGCAAGAGCTACAGCTTTATAAACCTTCAGCTCAAGAAACGGCAGGGCATGTGCTTTATACCTATAAAAAATCCTTATTCTCACCCATTTTGAACTTGATGATTGGAATAGCACCTTTGTTTGGAGGGACAATTGCTTTTGTTTTAGTCACTAAATGGTTGATGCCAGATGTATTTAACTATTTCGCATCTACTGTCAATTTTAAAAACGCTCTTAATGGCGATTTAAGCGCGTCTTATCATCATTTGGCAAATCTGCTTGGCTTTATAATTTTTAGCTCATCTGGCTTCATTAAGACGCTTTGTTGGCTATTCTTAAGTTACAGCTTGATTGTCTTTTCAGTGCCGAGCAAGGCAGATCTAACTGGTAGCAAGTTGGGAGTGTTGTTGCTGATAATATTTGTTTTGCTTTTATCGACGGTGTGGCCATCTGCTTATGTTGATTTAATGAGTTATTTTACTCAATTCAATACGATTTATATAGCAATGGCTTTGTTACATTTCGTCTTATATTTGGTGACGTTGAGCTGTTACTACTCAATCGATTTGTTACGTGCACGATAGCTCGCTTTTTCTTGTGAGATATTTAAACATCCCTATATAAAGATCTATAAAGGAATATACAAGATATAAGAGCTATAAGAACTATAGTGAAGCCTACATGTATAACTTTTAACCTTTAAAATCATGAACTTAACATCAACATAAAAATGTAACACTAACATTTTTATGTCTTTTCGGATCGTTTATCTGTCATTAGAGATCATTTACTTGTCTTTGGAGATCATTTACTTGTCTTTGGAGATCATTTACTTGTCATTAGAGATCATTTTCTTGTCTAGATTTATCCACAAGCTCGTTAAATAAACAACTTGTTCGTTTTTTGTGCCGTTAAGGGGTGGTTATTACATTTTTTTGTCTTTACGGATCGTATATCTGTCATTTGGGTTACATTTATCTGTTATTCGTCTGGTTTTGGGCGTCTATTTTTGTACACTTTAATGATTTTGGATCATTTTTTTGTCAGCTTAAAATACATAAAATTGTCTTTTGTCTTGCATAATTTTGTTGGTTAAAAGATCATTATTTTGTCAATAATGCATCCTAATATTTGGATTTGGACTTGGCTTTCATTTGTTTAATTTTTTCTAGGAACTTCTCTTTTTCTTCCTTGGCCTTTTGCTCTGGATCTACGACCAACGCAGCTTCACGTTGATTAATTGTTTCATATATCTCTGATGCCGTTTGAGTGTCCTCGAACGTGGTGTATGCCTCGGCGAGTAAATACAACTCTTCTATTGTTAGCTTTGTGTTTTTTAACGCGACTTTTGTTTCTAGTTCTCTAATCGTATCCTTGGCTGTGTTCATGTCCATTGTTATCTTTCTGTCTACCCACTTGTAATGAAACCTTACTCCGGTAGTTGTTCGGCCTTTTTTGATTAAGCTGTAACCTAACTCACCACTGTCGCCTTTAAATAAAATAAGTTCATGCTTACTGATTTCGGCAATTTCTTGAAATGAATCAGCAATACAACGTCTTACGAATACACCTGTGGGACCCAAACTTTTGTTTTCTTTACTCAGGTTACCGTTTTCGTCAAACAAACCAAAGTAACCTTTAAGCTCATCAATTGTTAAAGGCCTTTGGTAACCTTCTTGCTTAAAACGTGACAAAATTTCGTAAAGCCTTTTGCTGTATGACTTTTTGAGTCTATATAGCGGCTTTCGATTGATAAGTGCAAAGCCTTTATTGGAGAAATCGATATATTGCTCTTTTAACTCAGGGTTAGGGGTGATTATCAGTTTTGCGTCTTTATACTTAATACGCGCCAGGATTGGAATGTAATCCCATTCATTTGTTGCAGTATTCGTAAACCCTACCGTTCTAGAAGCTAATCTGTCTGCCACAGGCTTAAGCGTTGAGCTTAAGTGATTCGAGTCAATACTAAACCAATCAGCAAGCGTTTTGGCCGGAAATTCGTAAGAGGGCGCAGATATTCCTTTCCAATGTTCTTCTCTCATGTGCGCAATCATGAGATTGAAAACGTTTTGCTCATGAACGGTTAGTCGTTGGCGAGAAAATATTAATTCATGACTCTTCTTGAATGATTCTGGCATTGCTTCTTGCAAACCCAAATTAACATTCTTTTGCTTGGTTCCATTATTATTTTCGTTTTTGTCAGAGCTCATTTTTTACCTTAATTCCATTCATGGATAAATGTTGAAGCATTTGCAGTATTACATAAATTAGTTGTATCTGCATACAAGTTTCTGTCACCTTAAAATACATGATTCCGTCATCATATAATGCATAAATCTGTCGTGCTTCGTTGCTGAAATCCGTTGTCGTGAAATACACATATCCGTTACCTAAAAATACATGGTTCTGTCCAAGCTTACAGTGTGAACTTGTTGTAAACATAGGTTATTTTACAATGATACTGGCCAATAATGGATGCTAGAAACGTTGACCGTTAACGTCAGTCAAATTTTGATGTAAAAAAACGAATCACATAAGGCGTTGTATTTAATGTAAAAAAAACATATACACTTTTAAAGATCATTTTTCCGTTATCAATATTACATAAATCCGTTGTCTTGATTGCACGAATCTGTCAATTAGGCTACACGATTTAGTCATTTATTTATTTGAACCACAAATTCTCTTATGTTTTTTCATATATTAAATGTTTGTTTTAAATGTATTTTTTATATTTTCTTTAAGTTTCTTTCTCATAATTGAATATATCCAAAAACAAGCTTAAATAAAATAAAATTTAATATAAACATAGCCTTAAGCTATGGTAAACACTATCGTGAACAGATTTATGTATTTAAAAATTGAAAAGATCATTTTTTTGTTGTGACAAGACTCAGTCGCTAACACCTAAGCTGCTGTTTAATGTAGTTTTATTCCCGTTGGTGGTCATTTGGCTAAAAAAATCAAACAACGGATTTATGTAATTTTGACGCAAATCACAACAGATTTATGTAATTTTGACGCAAATCACAACGGAAAAATGATCTTTAACGCTTAAATATCTTTTTATGTCATTTCTAACACTCTAAATGCTATTCTTTTCCAATACAGATAACCTTGCCGCTTCCTTTACGTCATGGCCTCTCGAACGATACTTCTTCATCAACTCCCGGTCGTCTGCGTCGGTAGAGAAAATCATGAGTGTTTCCGGCTCAAGCTCCAACCTACAAATCTCACTCATTTGCTTGTGGAATATCATGATTTCTGAATATGAGCCTTTTTTAGTGTGCACAGACTTCATTAGCTTAAATTGAGCATCCGTCGCGGTGAAAGACTGAGTGTTTTTAATCTTGTCTACTGAAGATGGATCTTGCCCTAAGAATAGTTTCCAGTCGGTGTTAGCTAAAATGGCTTGACCTACCGCGTTACCAGTAGCATCCATGAGGTTTTGGGTGATAACCCCACCAGAAGCACGTACCTTACGAAACTTACGAAATGCGGCCTGTAGGAACTCTCCTACGAATTCAATTAATGCACCTTTATCGCCATCCTTATCACCAGCCATCCACTGCCATGCTTCTTCTAAAAGGAATAAGCTCTTACGCTCGGTACCTCCTTGGAATATTTTGTGTTGGATTTGATTGATGATGCCAAGTATGACCACCAGCTGAAGATGTAAATCGTTCTGCAGTTCTTCTAACTCAACTACAACTAGGCGTCCGTCAAAATCAATTGCTGGTCGAGAATTCGAAAATAGATGCCCGTAAACACCACCTTCAGCAAATATCATTAACTGCTTTCCAATCTGCCTCATGTATTCTTCAGGATGCTGCAAACAACGTTCAACAAAAATTGTGACCGTTGAATTTTGACCTAACTCATTCCACATATCGGTTAGCATTGTCATCATTTCTGCACGCTGTACTTCAGATACACCGTGTTTAGGTGCTGCCATGGCTTTGAACATGGTTAGGATCATTGGGCCTTGGCCATCATCCCCTGTCCATTGATGAATAGAGGGGAAGGGGTTAAGCGAATATTTGAAATTACCATCAAAGGAAATAAATTGGCTGTCAGAGAACATTTCTGCCAAATTTTGATATGAGCGACCACTGTCAAGAATGAATACCTGGGCGCCATCATCGAATTGTTCTAGTTGATAATTCTTTTGGTGAGCGTGACGTAACAGTGAACCACCTATTTTCACACCTGAGTTTAAATAGCAGTTTACAATGTAATTCACTAATACTGATTTACCTGAGCCGGTTGCCGCGCTTAGTAAAAAGTTGTAACCACCGTCTGTCTTGAATAAATCCCAAGAAAAGACTTGTCCGTTTCGCGTAGCTAATGGAACGATAGGGTAGTTTGTGTTGCCCTTCCAATTGCTCATGTGGGGAGTTAAGAAAACTAATGCTTCTGAAGAGTAAATCGAATGGCGTCGGTAATTGGCATAACCTTTATCCATCATGCAAGGAATATTCTGTAAAAATAAAGGCCCTGTTAACACTGATTCAGTCGTAAATGTAATACGCTTTGTTTCAAAGTAGCGCTTCATTTTAGCGACTGTGCGCTCACTTCTCTGCTCTGAATCTGAAAATACTATGACGTGAGTGCCAGAGTTAGTTACCTTTGCGCCCCGCTGGTCTATTTCGGTCCACAGTTGGTCATAATCACGTTTTTGCTCTGCCAACCCCTGAAACCATTCTAGAATCTTCCCTTTTGCTTGGCCAAGTAACCATTTCCGACCATTAGCAATATCACTCTTGGCCTTACCCTGTTCTGGATAATGGATAAGTGTCGATATCATAAATGGATCACCATGCGCCACGGCTCCGGTTTGCCACTCACCAGCTAAATCAAACATCTGGCCATAATAGATTTCTTCTGGCAAAGATGATAACGACATAATTTTTATGTGCGTTTGATTATCAGGTTCAAATTGTAGTTTTCCATCTGAATCTATACTTTTAGGCTTCCCGGTTACTATGCCATTAGGCGTAAAATGTATGGTGTTGCCGTCTTCTATGATTTGTTCTGATAATGTTTTGCTTGCATTGGGCTTGGCATTCATATTGCGCCAGATAGCACTTTTAGACGAATTAAATAGCGCCTGTAGACGCCACAACAGATTATCAGGCTTAAGTTTATGGGGAGCAAAGCCGACCCCTTTTAAACTTTCTTCTACATCCAAAATTAACGATCTAAATCGCTTTTCTTCACGCTCATTAGCTAACAATTCCGCTGTAGGAACTCGTACAGTGAACCAAAACTCATAGTCTCTTAAGCGCGCACCGTTATGCATATCCTTGAAAACTTTACTTTCAAGGTCTGCCGCAAGTGATTCTGCCATCGATGTCGTTAGCTCATTATCATTACCCATCAATCGATTGCCACGTGTAGCCTCAAATTGCTGAATAAAATAACTAATATCTGGTAGACCAACTAACTGGGCTTGAATCGTTGTGTCAGCTGGGAAATCTTTTTTAAAAATGGCATCCCAAGTATTTTTTAACTCTTCATTACATCCCGGCGTTGGTTGACAGCAAAACACGACGGCCATACCACCGCCTTCCATAATGTAATAATCCGATTCAAAACCAACGAAGCCAAACATTTCGTCAACCTTGTCATAATCAGCAAGTTTTCGGATTTTATTAAAATAACTCGAGAATACGCCCATTTCTTATTTCCCCTGTTTTTCAGTAACACCTAAGCTGTTATAGCCTTGCTTAGAACGGGCTTGTCTACGTTCTTCTTCTTGAGTCACTTGCTGCACTTGTAGTGGCACGATTCGACCAGGACGGTCATTGGCTTGCTCACCTACCAACCATTTTTTAGGTGCTACCTCTACATAAACAAATCCAGGCATGTGTAAATCACCATCGCTGTCAGTCCATGATGAAATCAATATCCGCATGGTTTTGGGTTGTTGCAATACAGCTAAAGGCTCTGGAGCTAATGCCATGGGTGATTCACGATGAACCATAAGTCGTCCATGTTCATCTTGCATCCCTTCTACCGCGCCAAATGTTCTGTTGACTGGTTCTTGGACCAATTCAGCTGCGGGTAATTCATCATGTCTAATGTGAGGTATTGGCTCGTAAACATTGTTACTGTCACTGACCATTCGAGCAGCTGGTGCAGTTTCCACTTGAGCGTAAACAGGCTTTTTTTCTGCCTTTATTGGATTAATTGAGTTTGGATCAAAATCGCTATCAACTTCGCCTTTATCTTGAGTCGAAACCTCATTTTGGGGTGCTTCAATTTTACCCATTGAAACATTTAAACCTTCAAGGCTTGTTCTGTTATTCGTTAAATCATGTATTTGACGCGCTGAAGAACAGGCTGCACCCTTTGCATCATTTGGACATGCAAACTCGCTTTCTCCAACCTGCATTGCACACCCTGTAGTAAGAATGCTTAACGCGAAAGGGATCATCAATATGGGTAATTTGTTCATCTATTGTTTCTCCGTAACATTGGCCATTGCTTCAGCCATTTCTTTTTCAATCGGATCTTCTATTAATTGCACTGGCTCTTTACCTATGGCCGGAGTTGTTTCTGATGTTTGAACAACTTGCTCAACTTCATCCGGGGAGGGTTTGTTCTCTAACCACTCAACAGGGTTGTTTGGAAGCCCTGAAAAACGTTTACCGTCTATGCGTACAAAGTAGGGAACCTTGGTCACATCCAGGTAAGTAGCCATTAGCATTGGTGTCATCACTTTTTTCAAATCTTCTTCTGAACATTCGCGTTGTCCGACATTTTCTGCTTCACCCGTCATTAATACTTGCAAGGAATCGGTGGTCGAGTATCCACACCACGCTTTCATCGAAGTAGTGATTGAGCCTTTGTCATGGGGCATGATGATTAAATCTAAATTCACTTTGCTTGGATCTAAGTTTGCTAAAAATTCTTGCGACTCTTTGACGGTTGGACTTACAAAAACGCGAGCTTGTTTTGAAATGGCGGGGTTGCCAAATGGGATGACAGCCATTTGATCCATTAGTGTGCCATTGGCAAAAGAATCAAGGTGTAACAACCAAGATTCTTCAGCTTGCTCAACCGTTTTTACCGGTGTCATTGACCATAAATCTTTAATATCCCCATCTATTAAAAAGCGGCCGTTTGACGATATAAATATTGGCTGTTTACCTTTTAATTGAATGAGCATGACATTTTTAATGGGTAACATTCGAACATTTTCTACATCACCCAATTCGCTCATCATCGCTTTGACATCATCAGAAAAGCTTGACTGAATATCTGTTTCTGCATTTTTCAATTTAGCCTCTTGCTCAAGGTCTAATGCCAACAAAGAGGGGCTGGCAACTAACATAGCAAGCGCAATACCTGTTATGAGTTTCATCCTGCATTCTCCAGTGTTTGTAATAATTGTTGAGCAGGGCGGTAACCAGGAACCATTTCCCCGTTTGGTAAAATGATGGCTGGCGTTCCATTGATGCCAAGTGATTCACCAATGGAATACATTTTGTCTACTGGTGAGTCACATGAGCTGTTTGGCACAGCAATGTCGTTTTTTGAATCAGTTAACGCTTTGTTTTGGTCTTTAGCACACCATACGTTCTTCAGAATTTTATCCATTTCAGAATTGATGCCGCCTCGTGGGAATGCAGCGTAAGCAACCGAGATCCCAAGTGCATTATATTGGTCAATTTCCGAATGAAGCTTTCTGCAGTATCCGCAAGTTGGATCGGTGAATACCGTGATGCGATATTTTTCATTTTTGGCGGGGAATACGATTAGCTCATCCTGAATACCCTTCATCTGGTCATTAGCGAGTTCACGTTGCCGAACTGCGGTTAAATTGAGTAATCCATCAGAGAATTGATGCAACGAACCTGAGAAAATGTATTCGCCATCATGAGAAGCGTAAAATATCCCTTTTTCTGATTCTAATTGGTAAAAGCCAGATAATGGGGCGTTAGATACTTGAGTTACTTTAAATGGAAGTAATGATTCAAACTTTGCTTTTGCCTGTTCTGCTGAAAATTCTTCAGAGATTGCCGGCTGCGACGCCATGATTGCAAGTGCAGTTGCCAGTAATTTAATGTTTGTTAGTCTCATCTCTTCACCCTAGTTGTGGAATTAGGGTGAATTATGTCGCACTTGAAACCAAGATTTCGTTGGTTCAGACGCCAATTTGGACGCTGAACTGAAATTTCTAAATTTTAAAGTGTGAGAAAATGACTCAAATGATTTGTTGTGAGGATGTTTATGAAGGTTCAATCAGACCTACAAGCCGTACCCATGGTGATGACTAAAGAGAATGTGCTAACCAGTTCGTATATGCGAGTTTTACAAACCTACTTTATAAACCTTTCTGCATTTCGACGGTTTATCGTTAATGTTCATTCTCGCAAAGAGCTTAAATACAAAATTAAGACTCACGTGTCACGCAATAACGAGCTGTTTTCACTCAACCGTACACATGTAACACAACAAGCTGATTGTTTGGCGTTGTTCAGGATGGCCGAAACGCTAAGAAATAATGAATGTCAGTAACAGTAAATAACTCTATGAGAGCATTTATTAAACCAGAAACGCCAAATGTTATTGAACGTCAACACGAAGGAATGGGGAAGCTTAGTGTGAACATATTAATTGAGCAAATAGGTTGAACATGACGAAGAATACAAAATCACAACCGTCAAAACTTGGCTGACACTCATTCATTCTAGCGAGAATTTTGAGGTTAAAGAGCATGCAATGTTAATGCTTAAAAACGCATTCAATTCAACAGCTGAAATAGAGGCGTATTTAAGAGAACACAACCTAACCAGTTAGTTACTAACAGATTGTTTATCATAAATAAATACACTCAAATCCTTGTAGAATTTAATTTTCATGATAACTTAAAACTATACCAACAATTAGGATTTTCTTTATGAAATTTTTACCCAAAGCAGTAACAGCAACCATCGTAGCCTTTACCCTCGCAGGATGTGCCTCTACACCATCAGGGCCGTCAACGTTAAGCGATATCACACCTATTGAGCAGGGCGACTCAATTGCGTTAAAAATTGCAAAGCTTGCCAAGTTAGAGCGTAATATCAAAGATTTGAAAGTGCCTGCTGATTTTGATACTGGCGGCTATTCATTAACCCAAGGCGCTGTTGACGTGACCACAGGCGCTTTAGGGCTTGGCGTGTCAAGTGGGTTTGGGTTTTCTGGCTCGATTACTGAGCTAGGTCTTGGTTTGTTAATGTCTAACAAGAACGCGCCATATGCCGCATTTAGTTTTATTACCTTTTTACCGAATGGTGATACCAGTGAGATTTATGCTTTCCAAAAAGCGATGATTTCTTCACTCGGTAAGATTGAATCTGCAACTCCAATCAACGGTGGAAATGTGTTTAATGCTATTGCCGAGAATGGGAGTCGGTTTTCTGGTTGTAAACCAAGCACCGTAAAACCGTGTAGGTTTTCTACTGCGCTAAATAAGGAAACTATAGCAAACTCAAATGAATTAAATAGCTTAGGGTTAGGTGAACGCATAAAACAAGATGCTATTATTGTGCGCTGGTCATTACCATACGATGTTGTTGAGGCTGCGTTAATTCAAGGCATCCCAATTAAAAACACATTCTTATATGTGCCATATAAAAATCCTAAAGCGGAGAAACAAAGCTTAACAGGTGAAGTAGAGAAGATGCTAATTAAGGTGCCATACATCATCGACCTTGATAACAACGAAGCGCTTTTCTTTGTTAAGAAATAATTTCTTCACAATGATACTGACTAGCTGTTAGCTAGTCAGTATCATCATCGAATCAATGAGGTTAGAAGTTAGTTGTTACAGTTACAGTTATTCGGAACGGTTACTGCACTCTCAATTGTTGCGTTAACTGTGAAAATATCTCTTTTTGCAAATTCTCACGTTTTTCATACTCCGCCTCATTGGTAATCCTGGGGTTCTCTATACCAAGGTCAGCAAGGCTCTTTCGCAAAGTTTCTATATCGTTGAGTTTTAGATCGTATTTGGTGCTTTTGAACTGTAAAGACGTATCGCTAATGCCGATGATGTTGCTTTGGTCTAATAATATTTTGAGTATATCGATGTATTCGAGTTCGGTTTTTGTGTCGTAATCTTCGCGTATGAAGTATTCAGCCATAGCTTTTGTGCTGATCACCCGTACTTCAGGCTTATTCGCGTTAGCCACCTTCAAATTCGCGATTTCATCATGCAGAGGCTGTGTTTTGTAGTCAATCATGCTGTTTACAATAACTGCCGTTGTTAAAATCATCATTCCCATGGTGACAATTTTGGGCCACATGGCGTTGCTGGCTTGTTTTTCATTAGTCATATTTAATTCCCTATTTTCAACGCTATACCGCGCTGAACGATAAAGTCAACTTCGCGACCACCAAGCACTTCTACTACTGGCCAGCTGGCATCAACCATTTCTAAGTAATATTTGGCTATCATGTCAAAAGAGGTGCTGGCACCATTTAATGCAGCAGATTGCCCCATGCTAGACCAATTTGTACTTTGGAATAATGACTCATCACCGGGGTTGGTGTTGACGACGTTAACAGCTTGAGGTGATGCAGCTTTGGATAATCCAGATAAAAACCCAGCAGCCATCGCGTTACCCATCAGTCCACCAGACTTAGTAACAAGAGTACCATCAATGCCATTTTTACCGTCACGCCCAACAGCATAAGCAGTTAAAGGCACCTCAATAGCTTGGTTATCCTCGGTGATACAAGATAGTGTTTCAGATCTAATAAAAGCTCTAGAAGTGGCCAGGTCACCAATTGTGGTACCTATAACAAAACATTCTCTAATATCTAACGTGTAGTTATTAGGCATTAATGCTTCTTGCTTTAGCCTGATCAACACAGGCATAGGCATCTTACTTTGTTGCCCGCCTGATGTTGGTGCATCAACACCATTTAGTAATGTACCCGTTAAAATTGAACCGGCAGATAACCATGTTGAATTATCTTCCTCTTTTTTGGGTGTATTTTTGGGTGTGCCAGCATCCGCTTTGGCATCATTTTGTACTGTTTGAGAATTTTCTGAAACAGTGACCATTTGTACGTCCTGTTCTTCTATATGCCCGGTTTCCTTGACTGAGCGAACTTTACCCTGCGTTACAGTGCGTAATACATTCCCTTTGATTAACGGCTGGCGTGTTATAATTTGCGTTTGAGGTTTTTCAACAATTTGCGCCACAGTAGCATTTGGATCATGCCTAATGACATTCGCATCCGTTGGTCCACCAGCTGCACCAATTTGTGCGTTTCTGGTATTTAAAATCTCACTTCTCAATTGGTTGATGACCGTCTTTTGCTGGTTAATCTCATTGCGGAATTTGGTCATTTCCATTTCTATCTTTTTTTCACGCTCTTTAAGCCTATTTTCTTGTGCAAATGCGGCTACTTCACGATTTTGCGCATCAGCTGAAAGCTGGTCAAATAGCTCTTTAGTTTTCTTCTCCTCCATTTGAGACACTTCTTCAACAGAGAATAATTCTGTACCGCCGTTTTTATCCTCAAGTGCAACAGGCGATTTTGATGGTGTAAAAAATACAGGCAATAAAAAGTAGGCTGAGGCAAGCACAACCCCCCAAATGATTATTTGCCGTTTTTTAGGATCACCCCAAAATTCTTTAACCAAAACTTTAGACATTAGTTAGCCTCCCCTGTTAAGCCCAACTCTTGAGCGCTGATTTGTCTACGACGGTTTGTTTTTTCCATCTTCTCGACATACAACTTATCTCTAACGATATATACTTCGGTAGACTCGCCTGGCTGCAAGATTGATTGGTCAATAAATGCTACGGCCAATGCGTCACGACTCAAACACTGTTCTTCCTTGATTTGATACGCATAAGCTGTGTGGTTATACATCACCACCACATCAATATATTCACGCGAACCGGCGTAACGCTGTGCGGTCTTCTGTCTAATAGCAACTGAACATGGCTTGGTTAGTGTTTGAGGAATTTCTACAGATTCCGTAAATCCTTGTGGAATACCATTTTGGGCAATCGGTAATAACAATGATTTCATTCGTGTGATGTGCGATGCTGTACTGAGTTCTTCTTCATGCATGTTGGCCAAGTCATCTATCTTTTTTAAACGATCTCTTTCTCTTTTACGTTCAGCCATTAGATACCGTTGCTGTCCTGTTAACTTCACATCAACGTTGACCATCGCTGGCGGATTGTTATCAGGTTGAAGCACTAATGATATTGCTGTTTCAGGCATACCTTCTTCATATACCATTATGCCAACAGGGTTCATTGAGTTGGTTGTGAAATAGATATAACCATTTGATGCTTCGATTATCGATTCTTCATCCGATGTTCGAATAGCGACCATTGAAAAGTTTGTTTTTATCCGATTCATTAAACCTGCTGCAATCGCTACAGCAATGTTCTCCCCAGGCTTAAGTGAGTAATTTTGCACAGGTTTATAACTAGCTTGTAATGAGGATGCAAAACCCGATGAGCTCCCAGCTTCGGCCAACGGACGACCATAAGAGTCGGTCTTTGGCGGTATATCTTCTTTATCGTCAGGCACAGCTGATTTTAATGAGTTAAAAATGTATGAAACGGGGCTTTCAATTTTCTTATTCTCGATTGTTTCCGGGCTTAAACGTTGATTTGACGTTTGTACCGGGAGTGAAAACTCATTAACTGGATCTGGAGACTCATTTGCACTGCACACCGATTGACTTAATAGCGCCGTAAATACGAGTGATAATTTAAAAATATTCTTCATTATTGAATTTCCTTAACTTCTGAGCCTGATTCTTTTAGACCTTCACGCATTTCTTCTGTTAAATCGGGTATGGTCTCTGCTGCGGGGACGACACGTTGGCGAGTGTTTGGTTTGCCGGGATATTGCTTAAAGTATGAAATCTTAGGCATACCGCTTGCCACAGCGATCCTAAATTCATACGTCCATGTTTTTATCATTGGCGCCTGCCCCGGCAAGGTGATTTCTCTACCACCCCAAATCCAAACAACATCCTGGTATTCATCAAAATATACGTCATCGATAGTAAAGCGCTGCTGAAGCTTACGAGCGTTAATAATCGCTATTTGTCTGTCAATTTCATCTTGAAACTGCTCCCGCAGATTAGGCGTGGCGGCAGACAAAAATCGTTCTTTTACAAAATTAATATTGTTTTTACTGATGTTTCCGATTAATTCCGCAAAAGCGATGGCGTGACCCTTTTTAAACGATGCGTTGGCCCAAGTACCGCGCACCTCAATCACTTCAGTGACGGGTGCATTCGGTAGTACCGCCACTGCGGGTTCAAAAAAGGCGAATTTAAAGGCAAAAATCATTACACCTGTGCTGAGTAAAAGATTTGACAAGATAATGACATTTCTTGTTGTAACAGCGTCTACAAGAGACTTTTTAATATCATCTGCATTATTTAAAATTCCCATTACTTAATGAACTCCCGTTTTAGTGGATCTGGTACTGTCACCCCTAGCTTTAATGGCATTAACCCCCAATACCAAAGAACATGCTCAACAAATCCTCTTGGATGGTTATCAGCAAAATAGCTAGTGATTTTGAAATACATGACAGCAAAAATGACCGCTTCAGGCACAGCCCTAAAGGTATAGCCGAGCCCAAATGCTGTAGCGATTGGAATAAATTGGTCCAATGTGAAAAACAAAACCAATAAAGGCTTGTTTACTCTGTGCGGAATTCTGTAAGTGGCCATATTACCGTCAAGTCATTAGTGATACATGGGCTCTATTGTTGCATTCATTTCATGACTATTTGTTTGGTTCAGACGCCAATTTGGACGCTGAACGAGAAAAGCCAAATAAAAATTGGTTTACATATGTAATGCGACTTAAATCTAATGGTTTGGATGTTGTTATTCATATCGAAACAGAATAAAGAGTGTCACTAAGTAGAAAACAAAAAGGCGCTCAATATAGGCGCCTTTTTTGGAGCTAGGTAAGGGAAGGGGAGTCAAGCGTACTTACACTGTTGCGCTCAAGAAAATGTTAATAATCGACACTGATTGGCTTAACAACATGCCACCAATGAACGCGCCCACGGCCATGTAATAATTTTGTTTTAAAACATTGAAAAGTGCAGCAAAAAATGCTAGAAGCGTGATGATTTTGCCCGGCGCGCCATCAGCCCATCCAGATAATTCTGTCCAAATAGATGTAAACGCCGTACCACCTGAACCCGCTGTTGATTCAAAAGATAACAACGCAATGAGAAAACAAATTGCTGACAGAATAAAAATGCCTTTTTTGCTTAATTGTTTGTCATTTGCCATTGTCGGTAAAGTTAGTGTGTTTTGCATGTTTTAATTCCTCAAGGTTGGTTGTTCATTTCTATCTTATAACGAGTGGTTTAATAGTTTTGCTTGGTTCAGCGTCCAAATAGGCGCTTGAAAAAAAATTTCCCTGTTTTTTACAGGTTTTTGATGCTAGCAAATGGATTTTGAATAAATGAATTTAAGCTAAAGTTGTCTTTTGAATATACTTTGTACTGACGGTTAGATATTTTCTCTAACACTGACTGTACAGAAACAGGATTGCTTATCGCATCGACTAATCCCATTTCTTTTGCTTCTACACCTGTCCAAGCTAGGCCTGAAAACAAAACCTCATGGTCCACTTTTAGGCTGGTAGAACGCGCTTCAATGACATCATCTTTAAATTGCTGAAACACTGGTGAAACCAATGTTGTTTTAGCTATTTGTATTTGGTCATCATTTACAGGGTTCCAAGGATTTAACATGTCTTTAAATTCCGCGCTGGTGATTGTCGTGTTGGTGATACCCACCTTTTTAGCTAAATCACTCCAATTCAATGAGTCTAGTCTGACGCCTATATTTCCAACTAACGAAGCTCTTTGTGCGATAATAATGTCGGCATTAATAATTGCTTGGATACATGCTGAAGCACATTGTTTGGTGATGACGGCGACAATCAGTTTTCTAGAATTTTTTTCACGAAATGCGCTTACCTTATAATTACTATCAAATAACGCAGCAGGATTATTGATTTCCTTAATTACTCGCTCTTTTTGTCCTGGTGATGTTGAACCTCCCCAGTGTTTATATTGGACAATGATTTCATTGATGGTTTGAGAGTCTGTAGGCGCGCCCCCAGGCGAGTTAGCCTCAATGACGATTAGATCCACATCATCGTTATTCATTGATGATAAAATGTGTGATGCTATTTTTTTTCCATTTCCAGTGTCTGTATCCGCACCGATTTCACCACTGATATTTACCACCGCGATATGTGGCTCATCAGTAGAAAAGGCGCTCATTAGATTGCCTATAAAACCCAGCACGATAATGCTGCTAAGCAGGATGATTTTTCCGTAATTTGTGCGCTTGTAAACGGTTAAGTATTGTTTTAAAACACCCAACGCCTCTTTTGCGTGTAACTCTGACTTTGTTTCTGTATCAGGATGGCTGGTCATTCTTAATATTCCTATGCAACTTTCATAAAATTAGAAATGGTATTTCTGAGTGCTAATCCGGTTAACAACAGCATTAACACTGGATACCAAGGCGCCTTCTGTCCGAGGAAGTTTGGTATTAACAAGTAGCAGAATGTGAATACCAGCATATACACGATTGAACGAGTCCAAATGCGTGAACCTTTGATGGAGATTTGACGGGGTTCGTACATTCGGATTTTCCTCACCATGTATCCGTCATAAATCAATGCGAAAAAAAACGGCAGCATGATCCAAATCCAAAACTTCATCATCGATAAGCGATATACCATTTGGTAAGACAGTATGTGTATGTTGTTTACGACTCGGTTTAAGATGAACTCACCTTTAAAGTTGTCGATAATCTTCTTGATTTTGTAATCACTTGATGGAAGAAGTGCATCTTCTACGGCTTGCTGAATTCCGCTTCGTATATAGGACTGTGTGTAGGTGCTTTCCACCTCATGAGTTAACGCTAGCCATTGGGTTTCACTTATTAATACAGATAATGACTTTACCTCTGTTTCCATTTCTTTTTGAAACAGGCTGCTGGGCATCGCCGTGAGGATCACTAAAATGCTTACGGTGAATATCAACAAGAACAAAGACAGTAACTTTGATACGCCATGGTCTTTTATGAGTTCTGACATTCTTACTCTCCTATGGGCGCTCTGTAAGCGAGCTGTTTAGTGAGTAGACTGTTTGCCGGGCAGGTAGCGGTAGACCGAGCAGATTCAGCACTCTTCGATTGAACACATGGCGAGCAAGTAACAATGAGATTGCATCGTTAGATAGTAATGAGCGTTTATCTATATATTCGATTTTTAAACAGTCGCATGAGTTTTGATGTGTGGGGTTGTCGTTGAAGCAATCGCACTTTTTAATTTTCTTTCTATTATTTTTTGAGTCTTGTTTAAACTCTTCAAATGTTTGTGATATGCAATCCCAATGAGTTGATTCGGATTCATTTACCCGAAAGCTCACTTTAAAGTGAGTGATTTGGTAAAGGTCATAGAGTATTGACTGAGAAAACATTCTGAATTGTTGCTCAAGACCTACATCTTGTTCCCTATCCCATGCCAACATCGCTTTAAGTAAAAAGATGTCAATGATAGGTGTATTGTGAAAGTGCAAGTATTTATTGCCCCCCACCAGCTTATCTAGTAAAAACACAATTTCTTTTACACCTTCGTGTTGTGAGGTGATCCGAGAAATATCCATAACTAACCCTTAATAATTGGTAGCTTACATTTAAGCTTTTGGCCGTTAGATAGTCGTGCCACATATTGCAGCTTCGGTAAGTCGCCTATCAGCGTGATAGGAAACATATCTTCACGCGTTTTTGTTATGTTTTCTTTGTAACCACCAGAGAATTCGGATATAGCTTGTCCTGTTCCTGATTGGATAGAATATTGGACACCTACATCACTTATGTTTGTTTGGCCAAACTGTTTTGAGACATATTCTTGAGTTTGGATGTCGGTCACTTTCATACTGAAAAAGTTATTGCATAACCCTAAGTAGCGGTCAGCAGTAGCTTGGTCTGTCATGTCTATTAAGTCAGGAATTGTTTGAGTGCTAAGAACGAATTGACACTTAGCTGCACGACCCTGAGCCAAGTTGTTAATTAAACTGTCATTACCTGCAACAGCAGCGTGAACTTCATCCACCAAGATTGACACTCGGCGTTCTTCACCTGAGCCGTAGTTGTATCTATCACCCAAGCATGAGGAAATATCTGCCAGCAATAATTTCGCCAAATGCCCTGCAGTACGTGGATCATTCATTGAGTTCAATGCGCAATAAATTATCCCCCCATCCATAATGACGCGCTTAATATCAATGATCTCTATTTCGTCACGACCGCGAACGGGTGAAAGCAATTTATCCAGCGGGTTACTGCAAAGCACTTTAAATAACGGGAACACGCTTGCTAGCATTTTTTGAGCATGTTCATGGTTATGTGTAACAAACTGAATAACATCATCAACAGACGCCGCCTTTTCAGTGCTGGGAATCTTTTGGGAGTAATAGTTGAGCATCCCATCTAGTGGGGTATCGCCTAAACCCGTCATTTGACTTAATTTTGATTGCTTCCAATGCTGGCCAAAACGCAACTCATAGAATTTACTTAACACCTTCTCTAATAACTCTGTTTTACCTGACCGCATGTAACGATAGATTTCAGTAAGCTTTGGGCTTTCTGAGCAATAAATCATTCCGTCTGTCACTTGAGAAATGGTTTGCCAACCAAACTCGATAAAACTGTCTGTCGCACCGCTTCCTGATTTCAGTAGGCTTGCTATGCGAGTTGGAATTTCCGATGGTGTAGCAAAATTTTTAAGAATATCGATGGCGCATGATTCACTTGGCCTGGCTGGGCAGAATTCATAAAACTTGTGACCAATTCCCAATGCTTCAGCTTCTTTGCGCAAACCTTGTTTTAAACTCGCATCGTCTTTAGGATCAATTACAACAATAGAGTTCCCCATATGCAAAAAGCCAGTACCCAGCATTCTTAAAAGGGTTGTTTTGCCAGAGCCAACGACACCAGTGATAAATGAGTGTCCGTAAAACGTTTCTTCGTTAACGATTTGAGGCGTTTCACTGCCTATCGCATGGATCCATGTTTTACCGCCCATGCTACGTGTATGTTTTTTGTATTTATAAACTATGGGTTTTAGTGCAAATGGGATTTCCATTTCACGTAAATCATTCGACATATCCATAATTTGATATGCCCTTTGTGCATGTTCTGGCCCCCACTCAAAGCCATTTCCTATGAATATTTCTCGCTTGTCAGTGTATTTAAAATTTTCTGATTTTGAGTTTGTTTTCCATTTGTTGATAAACCTAACGACATCTATATCAATAAATTCAATTTTATTGATGAATAGTTGTAATTGCTGCCTCATTTTAGGGTAGGTAGTGATTAGCTTATACAAGCCAATTCCGATTAAACCTCCCGCCAGAATCGTAGGGGTATCTAGAAAATTTGAATTCAAATCGCTTGTCTGGCTAATCGCTCCTGTGCATAAGCCGGCGCCAATATAAACATAGGCTGCGTTTAGCTCATACAATGGCCTAAACAGTGTTTCACTGTAAGTTAAACTGCTGCGGTTATTCATTGTTGTCCCTCAACTTCCATTTTAATTCGTCAAGTTCAACCGAAGTAATGTTGATGGTTATTGAGCCATCTTCAGAAACTATCGGTGTTACGCCTTCGGATTTTGTGAAGCTTCTTATTTCTGTATTTTTAAGGTGAGGACATGCACTTTTTAATTCTGCAATCAGCGTTTCATAAAGCATTGCTTTAGGTTCGCTCGTGTATTCATCATTCTTATCATCACAGGTTTGCAAGCTATCTTCTTCAGTGGTCGATGGTGTTATTGGTTGTTCTTTAATATTGCCCTTAGCCGATCCCACAGTGGAATCACCAGCTGCTTGAGTGGCTAATGCTTTATCTTCATTAGATGGTTTGATTTTTGGTAAAGGTGAACGATTACTCAGGTTTGTGGAAAATATTTCAGCAACATCATCAGCAAGTAGCACATACATTATTTTGTCATTATCTTTAATTAGCGTAGAAATCTGCTGGTTTTTACTGTTGTTCTTCATCAACTTCAAAAAACTCATAGCATTCATAATTTGGCCTGCATTTTGGTTAGATTTTTCTGTTAAAAAATCTAATCTAACTGCAACACCTTCAGGGGATAGCCATATGTCTTCTGAAGTTCCAATTAGTTTTGATAGCGCATCATCAATTGGTTTTGGTCTCCGTTTTGATTTAATCCATGGATAGTTTGAATTCTCTTCCAATGGTTCTTCAGTAACAGTCACATCAGTTTTGATTTCAGGTTCTTGTTTTGTTTTATCTAGCTTTGTTTTGGTTGTTTTGGTTGTTTTGGTTGTTTTTGGCTTACTCAATGCCTTGTTAGGGCTTTTTGGTGTTTTACTTGTAGATGACTCACTCTCTGTTATAGAGACTTGCTGAGCCATAGATTGCTCAGCTTGTTGCACTATCGGTTTTGTGACAGATATTTTTTTGGGCGTAGTTACTTTGGTTTTGCTTTGAGCTGCAGTTGTCGTCGCTTTATCTTGAGTTTCAACGATTTCGGGTGTTGTATAACTTTCTGTTGCTGTTGCTGTTGCTGATGCAGAACTGATCACTGTTGCTTCGGTTGTGTCAGTTGTTGCAGGTAATGTTTGGTTTTGTGCTGGGATGACAAATGTTGCACCGTTAGCGTTATAGAGCTGGTGTACATTATTATTTTTTTTGGTGTTATATCTTAACGCACCATAAACATTCCCAGGGATAGGGTTGTCGCCAATTACAAAGTTCGGCCATTCAACTAGAATGACCGTTATAGGTGTAATTTTTGCCATTGCACCTGTTTTGTTTAATGTAAACTCCTCAATATCCGCTTCAGTAAAGTTGCCTAGATATAGGTTTGCATGAGTGCTTTTGTCGCTAACCATCGATAGAATGCGTTTATCTAAAAGGATGGAAATTAACGCCTTAGCTGAATTTGGCAGTTTTATTTCGTAGTCGAGGCATTTTTTGATTACATCATTAATTGGCTTGTCTGAAGCGATATAAATCTGATTATTGAAAACAAATATATCCCCTCCAACTTTGTTTATCTGCCAACTCGAATATAGAGAACGCATTGCGTTCACTACACCCATCGTCAATGATTTTTTTCTTGAAGAGTCGTGGAGCCATACGCGTGCATAGTCATCATATGTAGATTCTGAGTCGGCCTTTCTGACAGCGTTAAACAGGTAACCTTTGTATGAGTGATAGTGAACAAGCGTTTGCGTTATCATTGAATACAAATCGTCGTGCGAACCAAGCAGGTAATTTTTGGCCACATCGTTTAATACAAGTGGTAAAAAATGTACTGAGTTAGTTTCGTGATCGTTGTTTAATCTGTCCTTTTGATGAACGACTGTATATGAGTCGATTTTATTGCGCTTGGCCCATTCGAAAATCGTTTCGCTCAATGGGCGCCAAATATCACCGTTGGAACCAATAACTTGTACGTTTGAAATGATTTTTCCTGAATCATGTAGCAGCCCACATACCCAAGCAGCAAATTCATATCTAGGTCTGCGGGCTTGGTCCTCATCAATTAATCCCATTTCATCAAGCATAAAGCTCATTGCGAATTGAAGTGAACGAATAGATACATCCAAAGAGTGCTCTAGTAAACCTCCTATGTATTGGTGGTGATCCATTTCTGAGGCAGGAATTAAATGACAATATCCCAAATAAGCCTTAATCGTACTTTCAACAAGATCTACAAAATTGAATTCACAGCCTTTATAAATTAATCCAATGTCTCTTTCGATTATTCGAATTTTATCTTGCTGTCTACTAATTAGTGTTTCTAAACTAACAATAGGAATAGACGCCGCTTTTAATGGGTAATGTAAAACGGCATCTAATCTTTTTTCATCTTGTTTGTTAAGCTGACTATCCGATTTATCCCAAATATCAAAGCGTGACCATAAAGAATTTAGTCGCATTCTCAATTTGTACGCATGGATAGAAAGATTGCTCATTTAAATAGCCTCTGTAAGCTCAACACTAGATTGTTCAACTGAATTATCAGATTTAGTTTTTACTTCTTTTGATTCAAGAGTTATAACTTTGTCGTTACTTTTATCATTGTTAGGTTGATTGTCGTCAGGGTAAAGACTGAAAACGCCTTTTTGCAAACCTTCCAAAAAGTAAACAGGGGAGAATGCGCCGCCATTTCTTTTTCCGGGTTTTGTAACTTTAAAAATTTTGGTTGATATATTATTCAATATTAATAAGGCCTGATTTCGTGAAGACTGTTCAACTTCATCGTCAAACGTCCCCGATAATGCTATTGCCTCAATATCATCCATAATAAAATCAATTTTTGATATAATATTAATAACTTCGATATGACTCTTATGAATAATATTAATATCTAGATTCATTTGAGGGTTTTTAATATCGACAAAGCTATATCCCGGTATGACATCAGATTGCAGTGATTCGAAATGAGTAGCTAATTTCTCAATCTCTATTTCAGCGACGTTAATGATTTCGTTTTGAAACCACTCTTTTAGCATGTTGTATGTCGTCTTATTTGCTGATCTATTTGTCATTTTGAACAACTCACCAAGCCTATATAGTGAGTTATTTAATGCATCGCCAGATTGTCCGCGCATGTGTAAAAAAACTGATTCTGATTTTAACTCAATTTGTGCGACACCTGTTTTACGACGGACTTGTGAATCAACATCTGTTTTACGGTTTGTTTGATTTGCCATAATATTCACCTTACTTAACTTAAAAGTTTAATTGTTTTTTTTAGCATAGATATTTGGTCGGCCATAACAGCCAAAGCCTTTCTCAATGCTTTAAATAATGGTTCGTATTTATCGAATAAAATTTTCTCCCATGCATTTGCTTTTTTTGAAATTGTTGTCCATGTATAACCGTCACGCTTATTTGGCTTAATCTGAACACCAGAGCGAGGATTCTGATATTTCCTGTATGTGGTTTTTTTCCAATCTAACCACTCCAGATACACTCGATGAGTAATTTTCGATTTCTTCAATCTTGGGGCTAGTCGTCCTGTGTTTACGTAGTTCGCCTCTCCAGGCTTTAGACCGGAGTTGAAAATTTGTTTATTACGCTCTCTCCATTCGTGCCAGTACCCATCTACCAATAACTGTGCACGGTCCACTAGCGCTTCGTAACACTCTTGAATGTTATCCAACGCAATTTGTAGGCTATCGGACTCAACTGACATCAAAACCTCCTTACTAAGTGAAGCTTGATAATCTCATATAGAAGGGTTGGTTTTAGCTGGTTCAGACGCCAATTAGGACGCTGAACGAGAAAATGCAAAAAAAAGCTTCCCCAAGAAAAGCTAAGGAATTGTTTCTTTTTTCCAAAGGAACTATCTGTTGGAAACGCAGTGAACTTTCCAACATTAAGCTCAGGAAAAAATGGAAAATTTGAATAATTATTAGGTTGAATTTTGAACGAAGTCTCTATAGTTCTAACGCCTGCTTAAAGGGTTAGATATATATGTTGGAAAATACCTGCGTTTAATGGAATAGGCGTTAAGCGGGTACAGCACAATTGGTATTTTAACTTGATGGAATCTGTAATTCGTGATGTTTATATATGTTGCAAAGTAGTGTGCGATTACCAGATTGGTATGGATACCGATTTTTACCGTCAGGTTGAGGGTTATTGTGTGTTTAGCTTTTTATGTACAACGTTAGCATCGAAATTTCACACAAATCGCATTGTTTTTTCCAACTAATATGGGTTATCTTTGTGACATAAAGCACAAATTTTGAAGATTTACAAAAATAGTTGATATTTTTGTGGCCTTTTTATTTATAACTCAAACAACAGCTTAGAGTTAAAGCTCTATTTTTTTATGCGGATAAAAACTCATCTTTTTACGTAGCTTTGATGCAAATCAAATATTAGTAGTTGATTACACAAACACGTGTGGTTAAAATAAATGTGCAGAATTTGTGCAGATGCTAGAGTGAAGGATTTACAATGTCGAATGTTGAAAGTTACTACAAAGCGTTGATGAAGGCTCAGGTCGGCTATTTGCTGGCATTGCATGACTACGCCTCACAGTATCCAGCTGATTGCTGCGGAGTGTTTAACCTAAAACCATCGCATTTATCTAAGCTAGTAACAACAGATAAAAAAGATTGGAGTGATTTCGTAAACGGTTTAAAAAACTGGGTTTTAACATCGAAGATGGATATTTCTCAATATAGTCTTTTTGAATATTTCTTAAGTAACTTGCTTTCTTTTGAGTCTATATCTGGCCAGGTAACTACGCGTGCTAAAATCGGGTTAATGGTAAATCCTGAAAATGATAGTTTAGATTTATTATCAAAATACCAATCAGTTATATTTCAAAATATATGTTTATGCGCTCATACAGCACCATTATTTACAAAGGGCTTGCTATTTATGAAGCAATCCACAATAGACTTGATTAATGATGTCTATTTGGAATCAAATAAAATGCATTTCATCGAACCAGTTTTTCCATTTTTTATAGTAAATGAACAAATAGATTACAATAAGTTCTTTTATATCAATAAAAAATCTGGTTCATATATTGAACAAGCATTGTTTTCAATAGCTTCATAGCTAAGGGATTAAGGTTATGACTACATCAATAGGAATAAATATAGCGAAAAATAATTTGTTAGCCAGACGTCTGCATGGGCTAGGAATGATGCCAAAGTTAATTTCTGAATTTGTTCCGGGCACAAGCAAGCTTATTCGAATATTTGGCGCATCTGATCCAAAGTTACTTTTCTCAAGAGGTTTTTCGAATAGTTGGACGAATTCATTCGACGGCTTTAAAATGTCAAATGTTCTTTTTAAAATCTATGGTGCAGTTTCTGACGACCCATCGTTGACTCGTGGGCTTAATGTTAGTTACATCGCTACCGCATGGGAAGTTGCAACTATTCAATATCCTGAGTTAATAGATAGACAAATTTGTGATATTTCAAGATTTACCTATTTATTGAAAAAAGTAGTTTCAAATGAATATTTAGTTTGTGAGTGTCAATCGAAAAATTGTTTTAACAAATTTATAATTCACGAGAGGGCTGCCCGTTCTTTCTGCTGGGCGTGTGTAGAGAATTACTCAGCTATCTCACTAAATCAACAATATGATATCAATAAGTTTGATTCTGGAGTTGCAAAAATGCCTCTATATACGTCAGATGTGACAACTACAGAACGATTTAATAGTGATGTATTTTTAAAGGCATCAAAAGCTATGCTTTTTTCGAAAAGTATGGCAAGAGTACATAATGGATATCAGGCAGATGAGAAATTAGTTTCAAATGGTTAGTTTATTTATTAGTCTTTTTTATTGAAAAAGTGGCCTCAAGTTCGATGGTCACTTTTTAATTTCTGTTCTTCAGTTATCTTAAATCACATAGCCATTCAGAATTCCAACCTTTAATAATATATTGATTTTTCCATGCCACGTCAGTCGACCGTCTTCAATCCGCATTAAACGTCTTTATTAGTTCAAATTTCCGTTCAGCGTCCTAATTGGCGTCTGAACCAACGAAAAGTCCAGTCTTCGGTTGTTATTATGTATTTCTACCAGAGGATTGAATATGACAACTATAAAACATTTAAGCCTAATTCTGATGATGTCTGCTTGCATCCCGTGTATTGCTGTAGAACCGGATTTTTATGAACAAAGTCAACGTGGTTGGTTTTGGCACGAGCCTGCACCAGAAGCGATTGAGCCGGAATCACCAGAAGAACAGGCTCCACCAGCATCTTCGCAGCCTTTACCTGATGAGAAAATGGTTGATATTGACGTTGAATGGTTAAAAAAGAATTTACCGCAACTTCAGGCTAATGCTATCAGTAATCCTTCAACTGAGAATTTAGGCGCGTTCTATGCGGCCCAGAGGTTGATGCTTGATTACAGTTCTCAGTTTGCGACTAAATCAAGTGAATTTTTTAGAAAAGAAGCTAGTTGGTTGTCTGAAGATCATCGACGCCCTACCGACTCGTTTATGCTAAGCAGATTTAAAGAAGATGTCCTCAAAGCACAAAAACCAGTTATCGAAAAAGTAGCAGTTCAAGCAGGGGTGTGGTTCTTTTTCTCTAGTACGTGTCCATATTGCGTAAAGCAGCTCCCTATCGTTCAGTTTCTATCTCGTGAATATGGCATGAATGTTTTGTATGTATCTCTCGACGGAGGTTCTATACCCGGAATTCCTGATGATAAAGTTGTGATTGATTACGACGGCCAGGCATCACGCGAGTTTAATGTAACCGTTACTCCTACAACCTTCCTTGTCTCAAATGACGCATCTAAATTCGAACTACTAAGCAATGGCGTTTCAGCGCTACCCAAAATTCAGGATGCTTTAGTTTCAGCCGCACATAAGTATGAATGGATAGATGATAACGAGTATAAATCGGTTCAGTCTGTTAGACGCAGTAATGTACTAGATAATGGTTTGTTGCAAATAAAAGAAAGTGAGTTAACAGATCCTGAAACACTTTATAACGCTCTTCAAAGCAGAGTCGATTTGACGACTTCACCAGTTGGCACTCCAATTCGTTACGGAGAAAATAAATGAAATTATGTAAATTAAGTTTGTTAATTGTTTTAGCGTTTAGTACATCCTTTACGAATGCAGATCCAATGCAGGATGTTTTTAATGATATGTATTCTAAATCTGCACCTAGTGCCGGCGTACATGGAAATGGCCGCTACGGAGTGAATTTAGGTGGATTTTCATATCGCCCGAACATAGGACCTGCTGCACCAATCGTAAGCGCAAGGTTGCCAAATATGAATGTAGGGCCCTGTGGCGACATTGATATCTTTGCCGGCTCATTTAGTTTTATTTCTGGTGACGAATTAGCACAATTAAGTCGAGCGGTTATGCAGGGTGCGGCAACCTATGCATTTAAGTTAGCACTTCAATCGATGTCACCAATGGCGGCAGGTATAGTTGATGAGTTAACCACTTTGGTTAACGGAATGAATGAATTTAACATCGACGGTTGTCAACAAGGTGCAAAGTGGGCTGAAGAAGCGCTAGGTACTGGCAATGCCACATCAGGCACAGAAACAGGATTTGTAGCCAATCAATTAAAGTCAGCCAATGTGGCATTAGGTTTTTCTCCTGACCAAAATGAAGCTCAGCATGGATCGACTTCAAAAATGTCAGTATCTGATTTAGCCGAGCAAGTAGGTACGACAATTGCGCAGAACTCACTGATCAAACCAATGGACGAAATGAACCCTCGTGGCTTTTTGTTCGATGATTTTGGTGGAGTTAAAGAGAATGAGCTTGTATTTACTATTCTCGGCGCCACCGTTACAACGACGGATTCTTCTATGTGTACAACACCAATTGTAGGTGGTGAAAAAACATGCGTAACCTATGTGCCGGGTAAAGGGGCTGAATATTTTACAAATCTCTTTTATAACGCTGAAGCAATAGACTCTGAAAGTGAAGACATAGACATCAAATATTACAAGTGTGCGGATAATGAATGCCTATCCTTAGTTGAAAGCACTGTGTCAGTAAAGCAGCTGCTACCTAAGTTACGCAAAGAAATATTTTCTATATGGAAGAAAACCTATACCGAACCCAACGCAGAATTTACTGAAGATGAAAGTAAATTGTTGTATTGGGTAGCTAGTGACATGCACTTAATGATGAAAACCTTTGGTGCTACGGACGAGTTCGGAGCCAGTTATGCTAAATACAAAGCGACTGAAGCAACGGCCGCTATTATGGACTATATGGCTTATGACCTCATTTCAAAAGTGAACACAGCTTTGACCACGGCAGAGACTAATCACAACATTGACGAAGTTTATCCCGTCGGGCTGGCTCAATCAAAAAAAGACATAAAAACATTTGAATCAAACTATGAAATGTTACGGCATGGTGATATTCAAGCGCGAATTGTGGAAAACAGAGCCAACCTTGAAACAAATCTATCTATCTTACTAAGCTCAAGTAAATAAGGGTAAATTCTATGTGGGAAATATATTCAATAGGTAATGCAACATTCCTAATAGAAGTCTTTAGAGGTATAGCAAGGTTATGGTCAACAAATGATGTTTATGTCTTATTATCGATAGGTTTACTGCTTGGTTTGATTTGGAATTCGTTGTTGTGGGCGGTGAATCAAGATAAATCACCGTTTCCTGCTAAGGGATTTATAGTATCTCTTATTTTTGTCATGGGACTGTTAGGACCTCAATCTCTTGTAGATGTTAGGATTACATCTAAAAGAGATATGTCTTTTCAAGAGGTTAACAATGTTCCTTTGCTTCCTGCGTTGGGTGGATGGTTAATCACGAATAGCGGTACAGCTGTCGCTGACTTAATGGCTCAAGCTTTTTCAATTGTTGGTATTGCTAATACTTGGGAGGCGTTAAGTCCGATTCAACATTTTGTTAACTTAGATGAAGTTAATTACACCGCTGCGTGTACACCAACAACAGACAAAAGTGTTAACGTATGCAGTTCATTCAGTTCTTATTTAGAAGATTGCTACACAACTGCAAACATGATCTCACCAGAATCAGTTCCGTCTATCAATGCTGTAATGGACGCGACCCCTCGAGACATAATGTCACAATTAAAGGTTACCAATCCAAAAATCTACACTACTAGCTACATGGTTGCTGGTTCAGCTAAAGGTGAACAACTTACCTGCCCTAACGCATGGACTAAACTCGATAGCATGATGAAAGGTTCTGTATTTCAGGATAATTTGCAAAAAAAATTGATTACTCAAGGTGCTGATTTAGATAAGGTAAGTGTTTTTCTATCACAAAACTCAATGCAGGGTACACTTCCAAATGCAGAGTCATCACTAGAGCTGGCCAATGCCGCTTTCCTTAAAAGTGTTTTTATGGATTACTTTCCAAATTCAGAGTATGGACAGCAAGTTTCAAGAGCCATGTTCGATACAGTCAAGCAGCGCCAACTTGCTAACGCGACAAAAAAAGAATATTGGATGGAAAATGCTGAAGTAATGCAATCATTCTTTGAAGCGCTAACAGTATTCTTAACACCTTTTATTGGCTTAGCACTTGCGGTTTCTGGTCAAGGATTAATGGCTGTTGGTCAATATTTTGCGGCATGGGTTTTTGTTCAATTGTGGTCAATCATGATTGTTTTAGTGAATTTATTTACTGCATTGGCAATGACAAATCGATTTACAAATGCAGTTGCTGCAGGAAAGAGTCAATTTAGTCTTTCCGCGATAGATAGCCAATTTGCAACGGCAAATAGTTATATCAGTATTTCAGGGATGCTTTACACTTTTATACCCGCAATTTGTGTGTTTGTTCTCTACCGGGGTGTTCATGCAATGCAAGGTATGGCGAAACAAGCAATGGCAGATCCAAGTATTGATTCTAAACGTCTTTCACCTGACACCGGGACGTCGATGCAAAATGGCAATGCTCATTTTGGTAACCATACAAGTGAATATCAAAATAATACGGGTGAATTTTTCCGTGGTGATAGCATGGTTAAAACATCCATGGGAAGCACTAACGTTGGCCAATCCGCAAGTGCGGGACTTACTGCCGGTCAACAATCATTAAATAGTCAAGCAGCGTCTAAGGCTGCAAGTGCGCAAACCGCTCTCAATGATGTGTTTAGTAATAACCAAGGTGCGGGATTGAGCTTTAATGACACTCAAACAACATCCTTTACTGCTTCTAATGCTTCTGAATGGGCGTCATCAGCCGCAAAAGCAATTTCTGATACAGGGGTTATGTCATACAAAGAAGCGCAACAGTTGGTTGCAAGTGGCGCAGTTTCTATGGATGCGGGTGGACAACTTAGTTTGGGTGGAAAATCTAGTGGTGGCTCAGGAATGTTTGGATCTTTAGGTGCTAAATTTGGCGCTGACCTAAAAGCATCAGTGGGCTTGGGTACAAACGCAGATCAAACAACTCAACAAAACTATCAACGGAATTTACAAAATGCTCAGAATCAATCCGAAAAGATTAACGCGAATTTATCCAAAATTCGTGCAGGCAGTGAGGTGCTGTCTGCATCTAGCATAGATGGATTTCAAAAGAGCGTTCAAGAAGCTGCGTCTTATTCAAGACAAGCACAGGCACTCACACAGCAAAGTACCGCGCTCAGTGGTCTGTTGACCGATTCAAAGCAGTTATCGAGAACACAAGAAATTGATAACTCAGCGATTAGTAATCAATTAAGAAATCAGAGTATTGCAAGTTTTATGACTAGCCAAAACCCAGATTTATGGGACAGGATTAAAAACTCTACAATTGACGGAAAGTCAGGTGGTGAATACTTGCAAGAACGTGAATCTGCTCATTTAAATGAAACATCGAGCAAATCAGTGAATCCAGGTGGTGATGCTAGAGCGTTAGCGTTAATGGATTTTGTGAAAGCAAATGATGCAATTGATATCGATCCAAATAAAAACGGCATTGATACGAGCAAAGAAAAGCAAGATGCTCAAACGAACAGGGATATTTTCAAAACATTATCGAATGTTGGTGTTACAAATGCCGGATCCGCATCTGAATTTTATGACAAGCAAGCAAATGTATTGGCCCAAATTGAGGCCGGTAACAAATCATTTGATGAAAAAAATGCGGAGCTGAGTCTTGCTGCACCAGCTATTCCTTCTGCATCGAACTTTACCAATGACGCTGGTGATCTCAAAACTTCCACTGCTTCTAACATCGATAATGGCACTAAAGAAGCCAAAGGCGCACAAGAGAGAGCTGAGCAAGCAAAAGATATTGATATGCCCGGCATTAAATCAAGTGGTGAGAAATTAACAGGTGGTGAAATTCCAAGTGTGTCTGCTACTGGTGTAAAAGAACTAAACAAAAATATTAATGAACTGAAAGACAACCAAGATTCTAATCAAAGCACTCTTGGTTTAGCCAAAAATGTTATTCCTGCCGCAACTGAGGTGATTAAACCCGGTGGAGCAGCTGCATTCAACAATATGGTCGAACAGAAAACGTTGGCTGGCGAAGATATTTCTAGTTATAAGCCAGAATATGCACAGGGTATTGATGCTCTAAGTCATTTAGATGAAGTAAAAACAGGTTCGATGAATGATAGGTTGACGTCAAGATATGATGATAAAGTTGAAAGTGCGCAAAGTATGATTTCTGTCCTAAATAATGACAAATTAATGACTGATATTCTTGGGAAAAATGAAAGTGGCTCTTATGGTGAAGGGACTGAATCAAGTAAGAATAACTTCGATAAAAACACGTTAGAAATGCTTTCTAAAGGTGCAAACTGGCTTCAGGACTACAAGAGTGACGCGGCTGAAAGGCCCTCAAATGAAGAGAGTAAAACTCCTGCTATCGATGAAGCTATCAAGAGATCGGAATCCGAAAAAGGTGATGGTGTTGCAACATACTTATCAGCTATGCAAAATCTTGGGTTGGCACGTGAAGCAGATAAGGAAAGTGATGGCAAAGTATTTAGTTCTGCAACCGAAAAAGCTGCAAGTGATCTTTCTAAGGTATTAGAAAAGCAAGAAACTGGAGGTAATAGAAATTATTTGCTTGCTGAAGTTTCTGGAGACACAGAAATTACAAGCGGCTCATTTTGGATACCTTCAGGCGATAGAGAATCAACACGAGACGAGATATCCACTAAATTGGATCATATGGAGAAAATTGCCTCACGTATGGACCATATGCTGACTCCAGAGCAAAAAGAGTATGTTTCTGATTTTGTTAATGATGCAAGAAGTAGAATTAAAGAAGATGTTGGTGATCGTCCAGGACAGGATATCGGTGGTAAGGATGATGGTTACTTAAGTTTTGTTGGTTCATCTAGCGCTGACAGTAAAAATGAAACAAGTGTGAATGTTGATAGATCATCTTCTGCTACACCAGCTGCCAGTGAACAAGGCCAGAGTAATGCCAGCGTAACTTCGGCTCAAGTAGCAAGCAATGGGACTCAAGGTAATATCACTGCATCTTCTGCTACACCAGCTGCCAGTGAACAAGGCCAGAGTAATGCCAGCGTAGCTTCGGCTCAAGTAGCAAGCAATGGGACTCAAGGTAATATCACTGCATCTTCTGCTACACCATCTGCCAGTGAACAAGGTCAGAGTAATGCCAGCGTAACTTCGGCTCAAGTAGCAAGCAATGGGACTCAAGGCAATGACGCTGCTACACCAGCTGCCAGTGAACAAGGTCAGAGTAATGCCAGCGTAGCTTCGGCTCAAGTAGCAAGCAATGGGACTCAAGGTAATGACGCTGCTACACCATCTGCCAGTGAACAAGGCCAGAGTAATGCCAGCGTAGCTTCGGCTCAAGTAGCAAGCAATGGGACTCAAGGCAATGACGCTGCTACACCAGCTGCCAGTGAACAAGGTCAGAGTAATGCCAGCGTAACTTCGGCTCAAGTAGCAAGCAATGGGACTCAAGGCAATGACGCTGCTACACCAGCTGCCAGTGAACAAGGTCAGAGT